>OLQO01000706.1_pt1 | contig 26007 bp, 23 predicted proteins | sample 1672281 | NCBI WGS metagenome assembly OLQO01 (sample SAMEA3136667, study PRJEB25190) | human gut metagenome | biome: human gut; feature: human-associated habitat; material: faeces | place: Austria | collected 2013
GCATGCCGCTGCCGCGGAAAGGCCGGGCGGCGCTGGCAACATCTTCGCGCCATGCGTGATTTCGGGCTCCTCGACGCGGAAAAGGGCCCTTGGCGGCAAGATTCGCGCGCCATGTATCCTGAATCGCCCGATTGCGCCCGGGAATGGATGCATGGGGCGAGGATGTTGCCATCTTGATCTCGAAAAGCATGCATTTCGGGCGGATGCTGCCAGGAAGGGGGCCTTTTTCGCGCATTCGGCGAAAAAGGGATGCATACGGTGCGATTCTTGCCAGCCAAGGCCCCGGGGCCGACGCAACGCGAGAGAGGGGGGACGCGGGCGGCGGCGGGCGGCGGGCGCGATGGGAGCGATGCGCGCGATGGGGGCGATGCGGGCGGGACTTCCCGATGGCAACGACCTGGACGACGATTCTGGATCTGCTCGGTGGCGACATAGAGGGACGCGGGCAGCCGGGAGCAGCGCGTAGGCGATGGAGGCGCAGTGGGCGCAGGGCCGGGGCTCGGGCGGTGGGACGAATCCGAGGCCGAGGAGCGCGCGGAATCGTAGGCCTAGTGGGGCGGGCAACGGCGCGAAGCAGGGATGAGGGGCGGCATGGCAGGGCGTCCTGGGAGCAGGCGGCGGCGCAGGCCGGAGCTCGGTTGGCGCTGGTCGGGGCCCAGACGGTGTCGGCAAGAGTGCATCGGTTGACGCGATGCATCGGCGTGGGCGGCAGCTATTCGCTCAAGCTGGCAAGCATCGCCGCAACGCGCTCCTTCAGCGCTTCGATGAGCTGCTGGTTCACTTCGAGCATCTTCTGTAAATCGGAAGGAGAAGCATTTTCCACGTGATAGCCCGTGCTAGCGGAGCAGGGCATGGCGAACTCCGTTGCCAGAGCGGCGGCAATATCATGGGCGGGAATTTCATCCCTATGGCAGGGGACGGCAAGCAAGCTAACCGTTGCCGTGCGCCCTGGCTCTGGGCGCGGAATGGCCTGAGCCGTCGCGCCCACGTGAGCGAAAGCAGGCGTACAAGCGTACACCACGATACCACGCGGGGTTACCGTGACCACGGCCTCAAGAGCGAACACCCCTTCGCCCGCGCAAACCGTATCCGTACAAAACGCCATAGCAATCCCCTTTCTACATGGTCAAAGTGCCACCCGATCGTCTGCTCGGAAGCAGGCGCCGTTAGCTTTCCTTGCGTGCGGCTCAATGCGCGCTCTATGCACACGTCCCTGGTATGGGCGGGCCTTTGCATGACGTCCGATACAGCATGAGACACGAAGGCGTACTTCGGCTCGGGGCGAGTTCCCGCATGCGATCCGATGTCCAATTCGCCGCCTGCACGGGAACGCGGATGCCGCAAGCTTCTACTCTGCCCCAGCACCGCACTAAGGGAAGAAGCCCGCGCGCGCATCGCTCCCCCCCCCGAAGACCGTAAGCAACAGCGGTCCTGACGACCCAGAAGTCTCCCGCACGCATCGCCAATCCCCCTGTGCGCGGCCTTAGCTCGCCTCGCGCTGGCAAAGATCGGCGCGAGCGAGTGACGACACCGCATGCGGCCTTAGCGCCACGATACAACAAAAGCCGGGAAAGACAGCTCTCCCGGCTTTCACTTTAATGGATTGAGGCAAATTCGACCGCGCACAACCAGTCCGTTGACGGAATACGGAGAATTCAACCGCGGCATGTAGTCCTTTAATGGATTGCCGCAAATTCAACCGCACCGACCAGCTCTTCAGGGCTGGCGATAAGCACGCTGGGCATCTGTTCGAGCAAGATGTCACGCCCGAAGAACTTGCCCCAGGTAACGCCCACACATGGCATGTTTGCGGCATGGGCAGCCTGCAAGTCGTAGGGGCTGTCGCCCACATACACGCATCTATCAGGCGAAACCCCGAGTTTCTTTGCCGCCGTCAGCAGCGGATCGGGATCGGGCTTGTGGGCAGCGCTATCTTCGGCGCCATTCACGCAGGCAAACGCATCGAACAACCCATGAGCCTTCAGGCTCTTCGTGGCCAAGACTGCGCGCTTTGACGTAACCACGCCAACCGTGAAGCCCGCATTCTTCAAAGAGGCAATCGCCTCGGGTATGCCCGGGAACGGGAAGGACTTTTCGTCAAGGTCGCTCTCATTGTATTCGCGGTAGACGCGCGTCAGTTCGTCGGCAACCTCAGAGCCGCAACCCCGTTCGGCGGCAAACGCTTGCATCTGAGTTACCAGAGGCTGCCCAACCATGGAAACAAGCTTGCTATCGGGCAGGGCTTCCCCAAACACCGTCTTGGTGGCGTAGCGCATGCTTTCCAGAATGGGAGCATAGGTGTCGAGCACCGTGCCGTCCAAGTCGAACAGCGCCACATCGCGCTTGGGCTTCAGGGAAATAAAGGTATCGGACATAATGAATTATCTTCTTTCAAAAATGATCTGCATTCAGGGGCAAGACCGAACATTACCATTCACAAACCCACGAGTAAAACGGCAAAGCGGGCATTACACACTTCGTGCCGCCGAAGGAGCGTTTCGATGCAGGAAGGGCCGCCCCGTACAACGGCCCATCAACCCCGTGCCCGGCAAGGCGTTTCACGAGGTCGAGGGCCGCCCGACATGGGAGCTGACCATGCCAGCCACGGCGCTGGCGTTTCCACGAGGGGGGGGCGCCCATCTCCGCGTTCAGCTGATCAATATGAAGGTGCTTCGATGCGAGCAGTGGGGCGGTTTCCAGCGAATAGCCTGGGCTATGTCGCGTCTGAGCACGACTATATTGGAGCTCGCCCCTTCGCCCGCGAAGAATCCGAATCTGCAAAGGGCCCCTTCAAACCGCAAGGGGGCTCCTTCAGGGAAAGCGCTTGAACGAAGCGGAAGGATAGGCATCGGCAAACATCAGCGAAAGCCGATAAAACAAAAGAAGGGCCGGCTTGATGCCGACCCAACCAATTAGTTGAAGCATATGGTTCCGCCCACGGGAAGCACGCAACACCGTACTGCGATGATGGGCCATAGTGCCACCACCCTGCGCGAGGCGAACGCAACGCTGTATTGCAACGGGGCGCGCACGCCGCCGTACTGCGACGGGTCATAGTCTGAAATTGGTGCCGCCCCGAGCGACAACGCACCCTTCAGCCAAACGCAAAGAGCGATTACAGACCAAGCGCCTTCTTGAGGGAAGATACGCGACGACGGGAAACAGGAATCTTCTCGTCTACGCCGTCGAGCGTAAGAAGCAAGGTGCCGCCTGACTGGGGCTCAACTTCCTTGACCAGCGCAAGGTTAACCAGGTAACCGCGATGAACGCGGAAGAAACCGTGACCATCGAGCGTTTTTTCCAGCTGAGCCAAGCTTACGGTAGAGAAGAAACGGTCAACGCCAGTTTGCAGGTACGCATAATCGTCGCGCGCCATAACATAGCGAATGTCATCGATGTTGATGAGGATCTTCTTGCCGCCCTTTTCAACGGGAATGCGCTCGGCCTTCTGAGCCTTCGCATGAAGCAGCACATGTTCGCGCACACGGGCAAGAGCATGGGAAAGACGCTCGGTTTCAACAGGCTTAACCAGGTAATCGATGGCATTGACCTTGAACGCATCCAGAGCAAATTCGCTATAAGCAGTAACGAATACCACGGCAGGCGGGTACTTCAAATGCTGCAGAGCCTCTGCGAGCTGAATACCGGTAGCCTCGGGCATGTTGATATCCAAGAACATAACGTCGCAAGGGTATTCCTTGAGCTTTTCGATAGCCTCGCGGACGCTTGCGGCCTCGGCAACAACTTCAGTCTGGTTGAGTTCGCCTAGCAGGAAGCGCAACTCGGAACGCGCTGGCGCTTCGTCATCAACGATAATTGCCTTCAGCAACGCAACCTCCTCGTGTTTCGTGAATTTATCATTCCTATTATAGACCACTTACCGAATATGCGCCGACCTATCTGCAAAGCTCTTGTCAGGCAACGCTTCTACAGATTCGCGCAATCGGGAAGGAACAGGGTAACAGAAGTTCCCTTTCCCAGCTCACTTTGGATATCCATATAAGCCTTCTCACCGTAGTAGCCACGCAGTCGGTCGTTGATGTTCTTTACGGCAATGCCCAAGCCAGTTTCGGATTTCGGCGCCATGATATTCTTCAAGGCATCTTCCTTCATACCGATGCCGTCGTCGTTTACATGCAAGTACACATCGTCGCCATCGAGGGTGCCAGAAATGGAAATGGTGAGTTTGCCTTCCGCGGGCATGGCGTGCTTTACGGCATTTTCAACCAGCGGCTGAACCATGAAGGCGGGCACCTGCATAGCGCGCACCTCTTCGCCGATATCAACTTCCACCGCCAGGCGATCTTCGCCGAAACGCGCCTGCTCAAGCGAAAGGTAACGCACCGTTTGCTCAACCTCGCGCGAAAGGGAAATAAGATCCGAGCTGTTTTCGAGCGTCTGACGATAGAACACTGCAAACTCACGCAACATGACGCGAGCCTTGTTGGGGTCGGTGCGTACCAACGATGCCATGGTGTTGATGATATTGAACAGGAAGTGCGGGTTGATCTGGCTCTGCAGTGCCTTGAGCTCCATGCTGGTGGCAAGTTTCTTCTGCTCTTCAAGCTGCAAAGCGGCAATCTGCGTGGAAAGCAGCTGGCCAAAGCCTTCAGCAACGGAAATCTGCGTTTCAGAAATGCGCGAAGGCTTGGGATAGTAGAACTTCAACGTACCCTGAATGGAAGACCCCATCTTCAAGGGAACGATAATAGCGGCCTGGATGGCGCTCATGGGAACAGGCAAACCCACTTCAAGCTGCGAGCGCAACACACGGGTTTTGCCATCCTGCACAGTGCGCTTCGTGCCAGCCGTGCGGATATGCCCGCCCAATTCACCCAGCTCTTCCCTGCCAGCGCCAGCATAGCCCAAAACCACTTCGCGGTCGGTGATGGCAACAGCGCATGCCGAAGTGGAAGGGAGCAGTATCTCGCATACCTTCTGGGCAGCTTCCGACGTGAAGCCTTCCTGCATGGCTTCCAGCGTTGCGCTTGCCAGGTTCAGCACCGACATAGACTGGTTTGCACGGATGCGGTCGGGGTCGAGGATCAAGGCAATGGTAATGAGCAGGAACGCCGTAAACAAAGCGCCCGAAATGGTGAGCACCAAATAGTTGGTTTCAGGGCCGAACATAGCCCAGCCCAAAACACAGCCGCAGATGAGCGCCATGCACAGCGAAGCAATTTCAAGAAAAATGGTGACGTTGTGGCGAGGGTAGGCCATAAACGATCCTCCGAAAAAACGGGAGCTACTTCCACCTGCGCCATACACGTCGCAGGTAATGTGACCATAGCATATTACAGTGCAGCTACCTCGTTGCCCAGCAGCACTACTGCGCTGATAAGCAAAAATACACCAAAAGCAATGCGCAGCTGTCGCTCGGGAACACGACGGATGAGGTTTGCACCAATCACCGCACCGGGGATGCTGCCCGCCGCCATGGCTATACCCGCAAGGTAGTCGATGTTGCCCAGCATGCCCTGATAAACAACGCCGGGAATGGCCAAGATCATGATGGCAACCAAAGACGTACCCGATGCCTTGCGCATCATAACGCCCAGCACAGAAATAAACAGGGGCACCATCAGGAAGCCACCGCCAACACCCACGTAACCTGAGGCCAGGCCCGCGGTTAGGCCGATGCCGATAGCAACAGGCAGATTCTTGCGCGTAAGCTTGAACTCTTCTTCGCCCAAGTCTTCTTCGATGACCGCGGCCTTAACGGCCGCTTTTTCCACGTCGACGCCCATGGCCTTGCCCGAAGCAGGGTTCTTTGGCATGCGCGCAGCCTTGCGGAACATCTTGAACGATGAAAAGCCAATGATAATTGCCGCTGCCAGCATAACCATCCATGCCGGCGACATATTTGCCAGGTGCACGCCCAAAGGGCTGGTACATGCGCCAGCCAAGCCGCACACAATGCCCAGCTGGGGAATGCACGTCTTGTTCTTGATATGGGTGATAAAACCCACCAGCGAGGTGGGAATGATGGTGAACAGCGAAGTTGCCGTAGAGGCAAGAGCCGAAAGCCCGAAACCCAAGCGGAACAGGGGAACCATCAAGGTTCCTCCTCCGATACCCAGCAAGCCCGACAAAATGCCAACAACTACGCCAACTGCTGCGGTAATCACAAAGGTTTCCATGAAGTGCGCAAATCCTATTCTTCGTTGATGTTAAGCCTGATCTCGGCAGTCATGCCCGGATCAAGGTTGGCGACAGCAGGTTCCAGCAAGTCGGAAGCGTTGCCCGCGCCATCTGCCGATGCGCCCGCCGGAGCAGCGGCTTCAACCACCACTTCCCCGCCCGACTGGCGGGCAATGGCCGCCTGCACCAGCGCTTGGCGCAAACCGCCATCGCTTTCCATGCGCGCCATGATATCGCCCCAGGTGTACTGGAACTCGAAGTACTTCATGCAGTGTTCCTGAGCATATTCGGTTGCCTCGCCAGCAGCGGCCTTGGCGCCTTCGCGATAGCGCTTCTTGTCGGGGCGAGCCAGCGAACGCAGGAACGCCGTACGCTTGATGCGCTTGGTGATGCCCGGCTCCAAAAACGGGCCAGGGTACGGCATAAGCGAAGAGGGCTTGATCTGCAGAAGGTCGATCTGCGCGCGGCTGAACTCAATTTTGTAGTACTCGTACACCCAGCGGAAAATGTCGCGATAGAAGCGATGGCCTTCGTGCCTGTCGCGCGGAGGACGGTGCATCAGCGACCACTGGTTGTCGAACCAGATATCGGAACCGTACATACGCAGGTTGAGCAAATAGTCCAAGTCTTCGCCGCGAAGAATCCACGGGTCGAAGCTCAAACGGCGATACGTTTCGCGATGCAGCGCCAAGCAGCCACCGCATACATGGTTGGAGCGAGAAAGGCGCGGGCCGGACATGGCCTTGCTGATCCAATTATTGAACGCGCGACCCTGCTGCCAAAAATGGTTGTACCAACGGCTCTGGCTCTTCGAATAGTAAGTGCCCTCATCGTTGAAGTAGAAGCCCGATTTAGCAAGGATGGGAATACCCTTCTTGGTGAGCTTGCCCAGGCCGTACATGGCCTTTTCCAGAAATGCCTCGTCTTCGATAGTTTCATCGTCGTCGATGAACACCACCGAATCGAATCCCAACACCTGGGCAACAACCAAACCAAGGTTGCGAATGGCGGAATAGCCTGTAAGGCCAATAGCCTCCTGCTGACCACCGAAGCCCAGCTGACCCAAGCGCTGCTGAACAATCTCAGCTTCAGCGCGCCCAATCACCAACGTGTGCATTTGGGGGAACTGGTTGGCAATGTTTTGAACCTTCTTGGCGGCTTCGTCTTCCACGCCACCCTCGGCGGCAACCAAAATAATTACCTGGCCCAAACCGCGCACTTGCTGCAACGAATTCAAGCACCTGCCCAACGTGCCCTGTTCGTTCAGGGGCGTAGGATGGTCGTACAGGTTGGAAGGCTTTGAAGCGCCACGCTTTGTGGGCGCGGTGTGAAAGGTAGGTATGATCACTGCAGGATTCATGGGTCCCCCTCTTTGCGGCCCGCCCTATGCAGGCCCCTTAGAAAAACAACATCCCATGATGGGATGTTGCACATAATATTGTAGCGCATCGGAAAGAGCGCTTGGTTTCACGGTTCTTAACGCCTTCGGCGAGGATGTCCTCGACGGCTGCGAATGCGCTCCGCCTCTTCGCGGCGGGTTTTCACCTGAGCGCTTTCTTCGCGAAGGCGTACGTACGATTCCAGACGTTCTGCCGCTAAATCGCCCGACTCAACAGCGGCTCGGACAGCGCATCCCGGTTCGTTGGTGTGGGTGCAATCGCGAAAACGGCATGAAGAGGCAAGTTCTTCAATGTCCGAAAACGCAGCGCCAATGCCTTCGTCGGCATCCCAAAGCCCCAGGCCGCGCACGCCAGGCATGTCGATAATGCGGCCACCCGTCGGCAGATAGATAATCTCGCGAGAAACGGTGGTGTGCCTGCCCTTGCCGTCGCCGCGCACAGCAGTGGTTTTCTGGATGTCACTGCCTACGAGCATATTCACCAGGCTCGACTTGCCCACACCCGACCTGCCGATAAGCACTGCGGTTTTGTCGCCCTCGGCAATTATCTGGGCAAGGCGCTGCACCGACGCCTCATCGCGGTCGGAAATGGCGAGCAATTCGTCATTGCCCACGAACCCATCGATATGCGAGCGCACTTCTTCCACTTCGGCGGGCGAGGCCATCAGGTCGGCCTTGGTAAGCACCACCAGCACTTCCGCTCCCGTTTCGTGGGCCAAGACAAGCTCGCGCTCCAGGCGACGTGTGTTGGTGTCTTCAATGGGCTGGGCGATGATAACCAGGTCGAAGTTGGCGGCCAACGTTTGCGGAAGGGCCCGTTCGGTAGGGTCTTTGCGCACAAACGACGTGCGCCTGGGCAGCGTCTCCTCGATGATGCCCTTGTCATGCCCGTCGGGAAGGGAAATGCGCACTACGTCGCCCACCACCGCACGCTGATCGCTGCCCTTCACCAAGGAAGTGGCATGCTCGCAACGAAGCTCACGGCCATCGCCCAAACGAACCAAGGGGAAGCCTCTATCGAGCTTCACCACCACTCCGGTTTCGACGGCTGGAGTTTCCATTACAGCGTCCCCTCTCGTTTAGATTGGTACAGAGCCAACAGCGCCAAGCCAGCCAGCACCGAAACGATACCAAGACCGAAAAGCTTCGGATCCATCCCGGGCTTGCTTTCAGAGCCGGCGGCAAGCGCCGAAACCTCTTCCACGTGAATGTCGGACATACCCTGATGCTCCCTACAGTCCAAGTGGAACGTGCCACGCACCTGAAGCGTGGTGCCAGTAACGCCATAGCTGCCGTACGTGTCGATGTTCTTCGCTTGTTCCATGGTCATGAACACCGAAACCACGCTAGGGTTTGTGGGATCGTCGTCTTGCAGGGTAACCCAGCAATTGTCGGGTTGCATTTCATCGTTGATGCGGTCGCCCACCACTTCGCCCTGCACAAATACCGTCTGGCCTTCATAGTACGAGTCGGCCTGAGCCAAGTCGGCAATAGTTGTTTGATACAAAAACGAGCTGTCGGAAAGCTGGTTCACATACACATGATTGTTGGGCTTAGACGATTCCTGCCCTTCATCGGCCCAGGCAACGCCGGCACACAGCAGCACTGCCGCCAACACACATGAGCACCATGCCGCAGCAACGGTTCGCTTTGAAAGCAGCTTCGTCACGAGCGCACCGCCTTCCTGCGAGGTGCGATGGACACGACAACTTTCACAACAAGGGCCAAAAGCGTTACGAATTCCAGACGGCCTGCCCACATTTCAAGGATGTACACCGCTTCCAGGGTTGGCGGCATGCCGCGAGAAACAATACCCGAGCTCAAGCCGCCATTGGAAGCCATGGCAACCGATTCGAAGATGGAGGAAATGGCATCGTAGCCGTGTGCAATGCCCGCAAGCGAGCCAATAAGATACGTAACCACGAACAGGGCAGAAACGGTCATAGCTGACTTTGCTGCATCGGTGGTAAGTACTTTGCGCCCCAGATGATAGTAACGAACGGAAACACGCGCCGTGCTAGGAGAAAGGGTTTCCTTGATGGTGGAAACCATCGATTTGGCAATAAGGCCGATGCGCGAAAGCTTGATACCACCGGCGGTGCTTCCGCTGGAACCGCCGATTGCCATGCACATGGCGATGATCAGGAACGCGCCTGAAGAAAATACCGTGGTGAGCTGATTGTTCGTAACATTCTGGAAGCCCGTAGTAGTAGCTGCAGCCACAACCATGAACACGCCGCGGCGCAGCAGCGCCATCAAATCAGAGAAGCCACCCGAAGCGCACGTTGAGGCCATAAGCGTGATGGTGGCAACAATAAGCCAGATGGCACCCGTGCGGATTTCCAAGTCGCGGAAGAAGGAATCGGTTTCGCCGCGCTGGGTTTTCACGTATAGCGAAAAGTTAATGGCGCCCAAAAGCATAAGCACCATACAGACGATTTCCAGCGCAAACGAATGGTAGTACCCGATGGACTGGCTGGTAGGAGCAAAGCCACCGGTAATGAAGCCAGAAATTGATATCCACAAGGAATGAAAGAAAGCACGCACCGGCTCCATGCCGGAAAGAACGCACATCACGAACAGGATAACCGCAGCAACTGCAATAGCGGTAAGGGAAATGCGGCTGATAAGGCGAACCGTGTTCACGATGTTAGGCAGTACGTGCTCGCTTCGACCTTCTGAAGAATACAGGCCCGAAGTTGCCTTGCCCAAAAGGCCCAGTGAAAGAGCCACGACAATGAGGCCCAAGCCGCCGATAAGGTGCATTACGAAGCGCCACATGTTGTCGGCGGTAGAAAGGTGCTCCAGGTCGATAACGAGCGTAACGCCCGTGGTGGTAAGCCCGGAAACCGCTTCCATAAGGGAGTCGAGGTACGAACCGTAATGACCCGAAAGCGCCAGGGGAACCGAAGCCACAAACGCCAGAACAATCCACGAAAGCCCCGTTACCGCAAGCGCCTGCTGGTGAGTGAGTTTGCCCGGCTGTACGCACAAAAGACGCAGCCCCGACCCAACGATAAGCGAAATGCCCACCGCCAGCAGATAGCGCGAAGCCGGCTCCCATTCCTGCATTGCGATGGCCACCACCAACGGCACCGCCAGCGCAATGGTAAAGAAAGAAACCAGCACACCAAGGTAGTGCGCTACGACACGCACATCAAACAGAGTAAAGCGAAGCCACATGTTACTGCCCCGCCTTGCCGAAAATGCGCCATACGGCAACGAGGGCAGAGCGCCGCCCTCCGCACTTGAAAACGTTGTTTTGCCTGCTGGAATACGCCATGGCTACCCAAGCGACCCCAGTGCAAAAAGGAAACGGACAACAACGGTAATGCCATATAAGAGCAGCAAAAAAGCGACGATGCTCATCAGCACCGCCGAAAAGCCCAAAAGCGGGACGCGAATACGCTCTTTCAGCTCGTCTTTATCCATGGGGGTTATTCTAGTACATTCTTGCTTTATGGCTACATAAGCAAAGCAAGGGAGCCATGCAAGGGGCCAACAACACTAAAGCGGCCAGACTCGAGGCCTGGCCGCTTTAAATGATTCGGCCGGGCTGACGCCTGACAGCCTTGGACGATTCGCATCAGGATTGAAGCCTGATCGCGCTGAAGGACTCACGCCAAGCTTAAAGCCCGACTGAGCTAAACGGTTTGTGCCGGATTTGGAGCCCAAGCGCTTCGAATGATTCGCGGACTGACACCTTGCGACCCCGAAAGGTTCGTCAAGCCTGGAGCCCGAATGACTCGGATGATTCGCGCCAAGCTTGACGCCCAACCGCCTTGAACGGCTCTCGTGATGCGCAGCTATTTTGCTGGGATTCAGTTAAGGCAGGCGCCCAATTGGGGCGGCGAAGCCAACGCTGGGATTTTGCTACTTGTTAGCCGTATGGGGCACCAAGGGGCAGGCGATGCCGCCGTCGCGGAAGTAGCGAACCAAGAAGCAGCAGCCAGAAAGAGCCAACGCGATGCCAAGACCAGCATAGAAGAATGCGATGAACCACGTGGGGGCAATGCCCGAAGAACGCAACCCAATGCCCATGGTCATCATGAACGCCATAATGAGGTAGCCCTTGGCATCGAAGAACCTCCAGAACGGCACACGATCTTCTTCCATAGCTTCAATACGGCCAGCATGCTTGCCAACCAGCTTGGAAAACATTCCTGCATGGAACACCGTGAAGGCAACGATTGCAGCAGGCACAAGTACCAACATTGCGTGCTCGCCCATTTCGGTAAATGCGGAAACGCCGAGGATGGCGATGTTGAGCCCAGCAGCAAGCCAAACAAATCCAGCAATCAGCAAGAGCTTTTCTTTTGCCACGCGCATATGATTCCTCCTTGTTTCCGGGCCCGTCGATCGGGCCATTCGATCCAGGCACGCCGATCGGGCTAATACGTTAGTGGAACGATAGCACTTAAACCGAAACAGGTGGTTCGTTTCACCTCATTGACACCCGTAACCCGCAACTTACTTTTTCAGCGGCGACAAAAGCGCCGCGTACGGTGCATGGCATCGTGGCGCATGGTGTCGCGATGTTACAGCGCATGGCGTTATGGCGCTGTGGCGCATGGTGTCGTGGCGCATGGTGTCGTGCGCTGCGGCGTTGCGGGCGCTCACTGATGGCAAAATGCCCGTGAAATGCATTCCCGGGCGCCTGGCGATGGCAAGATTGCGCCCTGATGCGTTCCCGGGCGGCAATCCGTGGCAATTTTTTCACTCCATGTATCCCAAAAGGGGCCTCGGACGAGAAAAAGGGGGCTTCGTGGCAAGATCTGCGCGCCATGCATCCAAAACGAGCTGGCTTTGACAAGATATGCGCGCCATGCATCCGAAATGCCCCGCAAATCGCCGTCGGAGGATACACCGCGCGAAGATCTTGCCAGGAAGGGGCCCTTTTCGCTGCACGGACCCCTCGAATCATGCACGGCGCGCAGATCTTGCCATCCGGCGTCGGCGAACCACCCTAGCGCCCGCAACCCCTGCACCGCCCACGCGCCCCCGCAGCGCCAAAGCGCAACTCGGGGGCCAACCGCGCCGTAAACGATCCCGCGCCCCGCATCAGCGGCAGCGCTCAGCATTGTAGTGGCGAGCGAGTGCGCGGTGCCGCTCGAAGGCGCAGCGCGAGTCGCTGACCACTGCCAACCCCGGCGGCTGCCCGCGTCGCAAACACTCGCCACCCCACGCGCGAATCACCAGCAGCCTTCGGCGGGGCTTCGCTTTGTTCCATCGAAAGCGCGCACCCACCATACATATTTATCCGCCGCTCCTGTGGCAGGGTTTTCCAGCTGATGCTCCAAGAACAGCTGCGTTTCCCTGCCACCCAGGCGAATGTCGAAGCGCGCCGTGCGCTTGCCATGGCGTACCGGACCGAAACCGCTTGTCATCAGCACCTCGTCAATGCGGAAAGCACGGCAATCCTTGAGCACAACAACGCAAGGCTCAAGGCGGCCATCCCGCCCGAACCGCGCCAACACGTCCACCGTTTCGCGGTGCACGCGCCTCATTTCGCCATCTTTCGCCCTGTAGTCCATGCCTGTATACTAGAACAGGTGTTCGTATAAAAGCCAGCGAACAAACTCTGTTTTCGATGTGATGGAAAGGATGGCCCATGCTTGCCAACAAGCGCACAAAGAGTTATGCGTGCATCGACTTGAAGAGCTTCTACGCAAGCGTCGAATGCGTCGATCGAGGCCTGGACCCTTTCACCGAAAACCTCGTGGTTGCCGACCCCACCCGCGGGTCCGGCACCATCTGCCTTGCCATAACCCCCGCCATGAAAGCACTGGGCGTAAAAAACCGCTGCCGCATTTTCCAAATTCCCAACGGGATCGAATACACCATGGCAACGCCGCGCATGGCCCGATACATGGAGGTATCGGCGCAGATAAACGCCTTATACCTGCGTTACGTAAGCACCGAGGACATCCACGTGTACAGCATCGACGAATGCTTCATCGATGCAACTCCCTACCTGAAGCTGTACCGCATGGGCGCAAAGGCCTTCGCCGAAATGCTGCGCAACAAGGTGACTGAAGAAACAGGCATCACCGCCACGGCAGGAATCGGCCCCAACCTGTTTTTGGCGAAGGTGGCTTTGGACATCGAAGCAAAAAAGGCAGCCGACGGCATAGGCATACTGGACGAAGAAAGCTACAAACGCGAAATCTGGTTCCACCGGCCCATAACCGACATCTGGCAAGTGGGCCCAGGCATCGCGCATCGTCTGGCAAAACACGGCATCCACGATATGGCGGGCGTATGCGCGGCAAACCCTGCATGGCTGAAAAAGGAATTCGGCAAAAACGGCGAATACCTGCTAGACCACGCCTGGGGACAGGAGCCCTGCACCATCAAGCAGATAAAAGAGTACCGCCCCGCAGCGCATTCGATATCGAACGGGCAGGTGCTGATGCGCGACTATTCTTTCAGCGAAGCACGCACCGTACTGCGGGAAATGGCAGACGCCAGCTGCTTGGACTTGTGCTCGAAGGGGCTTTCGTGCGGGAACGTATCCGTGCACGTTGGCTACGCGCAGCCCTATCTTACCGAAAGCGGCAGATGGGGCATGGGAAGCGGCGGTTCGACCAAGCTTTCCGAACGAACCGATTCGTCGCATCGCATAGTGAAGGTTGCGCTGGAATTGTTCGACAAGCACACGCTGAATAGCGAACCTATCCGCAGGCTAACAGTGGCACTGGGCGCCCTCCAACCCACCAAGTACGACCAACCCAGTCTTTTCAGCTCGGAAGACGATGGCAAAGAAGCCAACCTGGCCAAAGCATCCATTGCCGTACGCGACCGCTTTGGCAAGAACGCATTGCTGCGCGGAACCAGTTTGAAGCAGGGCGCAACCATGCGCGAACGCAACAACCAAATAGGAGGCCACCGTGCTTAGCGAAGACGATTTCCTGGAAGACGTTGCCTTCGACGAGGCAGAAAGACGCCGCTGCATACTGCGCGACATTGCAATGCGAATTAAGGAAAACGGCGCCCACTTCGCCGCCAACAACCCTAAACGAGCAACCCAGTTCATGCCCTTCGCAGCGCTGACTGGCTTTGAGGAATTAATGGCCGAAAAGGAAGCGGACGCCGCCAAATTCGACGATTTTGCCGGGGCGCAGGTGTTCGACACTCCCTAGGGGCGCGGGGGGAGGGAGCGTGACCACCTTAGGGCGCAGGACTCCCGCAACCCCCCGAGCACGCGGGATGTGTGTCGGGGGTTTCTCCTATCAGCAGCAAAGAAACCGCAAGCCCTGCGCACCCGGGATGCGTAAAGAGGATCGCCGCTGCAGCGCGACGCCCTAGGGGCGCGGGGCGCACCGGTTAAACCTTCGCGAGAAGCGCCCTCCCGCCCATCGACTGCTCCAGGCGCGCGGGGCGCACGCGGTCGGCCCTGCAAGCTCCGCCACCGCGACCCGCCGACCACCCCAGGCGCCTGACGTACCACCCCGCGCAAGAACCACCGCATGCTATGCTTTTCTGCAAATTTGGCAATCAAGAGGATTAACCCACACCAACGTCAACAGGAGGAGAGTTATGTTCAAGATTTCCAATTTCACCGACAACGATGACGTAACCGTACTCAAGGAGTTCGGCGCCTTCAAAACCATCGAATGGAAGCGCGACCTTTCCGTCAATGAGGCTTCCGCCATGAACGCTTACTTCGCCAGCGAAATGAACGTGCGTCGCCGCCAGGTTATCTGCGATCTGAGCCAGGCACCCGTTACCGTTCAGGCCGGCACCATGCAGTGGATGGTAGGCAACGTAACCTGCACCACCGGCGTTAAGGGTGTGGGCGACCTGTTCGGCAAGGCCCTGCGCGGTGCGGTTACCAGCGAATCAGCAATCAAGCCCGAATACCAGGGCACGGGCCTTCTGGTTCTCGAGCCCACCTACCGCTACATCATCACGCTCGACGTAGCTGATTGGGGCAATTCCATCGTGCTCGACGACGGCCTGTTCCTGGCGTGCTATTCCAGCCTCCAGCACAAAACGGTTATGCGCAGCAACATTTCTTCCGCCGTTGCCGGCAACGAAGGCCTGTTCAACCTGGGCATCCAGGGCTACGGCGCGCTGTGCCTGGAATCCCCTTGCCCCGAAGAAGAGTTGATCGAAATCACCCTGGACAACGACGAACTCAAAATCGACGGCAACATGGCGCTGGCCTGGAGTGGATCCCTCAACTTCACGGTTGAGCGCTCAGGCAAATCGCTCGTGGGCTCTGCCGCTTCCGGAGAAGGTTTGGTGAACGTCTACCGCGGCACTGGCAAAGTGCTTCTTGCTCCGACACTTTATTAAAAATCAATCGCACTCAAGAAACTATAAATGCAGGTCAGCCTTGCGCGGCCTGCATTTATGCTGATCATCGCCCACACTTGTTCACATCACTAAAGCGGTTGTGACGCATGCCCTAAGGCGGCTCATTGCAATACAGCATCCCTGGAGGTAGAGTGACGAACATGTTCATCTAACCAAGGAGGTTATCGTGAGTCTGGATCACCGAATCGTCATGCCCCCCGCCGAAGAATTCCAGGGCCTGTCGCCCGAGGAACTGCCGAAGGGCCTTGAAGGGCTCGTAGTGGTCGAGCTGGGAGATTACGTCGCGATGCCTGCCTGCACCCGCGCGCTCGGCGAAATGGGCGCCACAGTGTACAAGATCGAAACCATCAAGGGCAACCTACACCGCGGCGACGGCGTTGGCTTCGGCATGCCGGAGCTGGGCCCCGACAACCCGGCGTTCGACATGAGCAACGCCAACAAGAAATTCCTTTCCATCGACATGAAGTCTGATGGAGGACGCGAACTGGTAGAAAAACTGCTGAAGCAGGCCGATGTGTTCGTTACGAGCCTGCGCAATCCTTCCTTGAAGCGCTTGGGCTACGACTACGAAACATTGCACGCCCGCTACCCGCGCCTGGTATACGGCCAAATGCGCGGCTATGGAGAACGCGGCGCCATGAAGGATGCCAAGGGCTTTGACGCCACCTGCTATTCCGCCCGTGGCGGCCTGCTTATGTCCATCCCGCAGGCTGGCGAGCACTTCCAGCCGGGCAACATGCCCGCCGCATTCGGCGATTTCAATTCCTGCATCGCCCTGGGCTTGGGCATCATGAGCGCCGTTTGGCGCGCTCAGCGCACCGGCGTGGGCGATCACGTTACCGTAAACCTTCACCACATGGCGCTGTGGGGTATGCAGGTGCCTGTTGTTTCCGCCCCGTTCGGCGTGCCCTTCCCGAAGAGCCGCAAGGCCGTGCCCTGCCCCACCAACAATTCGTACATGACCGCCGACGGCGTATGGTTCCTTATCTGCTACGGCACCTACGATTCCTGGTATCCGTTCGTTGCACGCCTGATTGGCCTGGAAGAATACGCCGACGACCCGCGCTTCACGAATTGCGCAACCATCAACGCCAACGGCGACAACGCAACCGTGGTAAACATGATGGCCGAAGCCTTCGCCAAGCACGACTGGGCGTATTGGAAGGAAGTTTTCGACACCAACGACGTTCCCTACGCAGTATGCAACACCATGGATGATGTTCTTGAAGACGAAGAAGCTTACGTCAACGATATGCTACGTCCGATTCACTACGACAGCATCGGCGACCATTCCATTACCACGATTCCCATCCGTATGAAGAGCCAGGGCGACCCAGTTATCAGCCGCGCGAAGCCCGTCGGCTACGACACGCGCGCAGTTATGGAAGACCTGGGCTACAGCGAAGCCGAAGTGGATGCTCTGGTGGAAGCAGGCAACGTGCGCTGCTACGACGAAGAGGCGCCAGCGAAACTCGACGACCTTTCGTTCGGCCCTTCGCAAGACTAGCGGTTCAGCTCACCTACGGAGCCGACCCCTTTCCATTTCAAACAAAGCCCTTCGTCGCAAAACGCGGCGAAGGGCTTTTTCTTGCTACAAGCTAGCCAATGATCTTGGTGATGTTGGCGTATTCATCTGCGTCGTCGGTGTAAACTGCGGCGTTCTTCTTCTGGCGCTGCAGCTCTTCTTCGGTGAACGTTGCTTTTTCCACGTCAGGGCGCATGCCCTTGAACTCGACAATCATGAAGTGCTTCCTTGTCTTTGGAATGATGCGGTAAGGAATGGTACGGAGCACGGCGGCACAAACGCTCGCGTGGGGAGCGATGAGGACGCATGGCGATGCAGCGCAGGCACCCCTCGCCCGCAAATTCTCCCCCATACCTAACGGCGCCGCCATTCAACCAATCTCGCCCTATCACCAGCATCATCAACAAACTCGGTCGTGATGGAAGATGAAAGCTCAAGGGTATAATGCCAGATAGCGAATGCAAAGTATTCCAAGCGAACGAAGCTCCAATGCGACCTCGTCGCGAAGAAAGGCAGCTGAGGGCAATGGGCTCAAGCTCTTATTCCTACGAAGTCGTATCGAGCGCCTTCAACGAAGACTTTTACGAACAGTGCGTCATCGAGCACATGGTCGAAGAACTCGGCTACACGCATCTATACGGCCCCGACGTCCCCCGCACCTCCGAGGAATACCGTGATGTGTTCCTACCTGGAATTCTCGAAGATTCCCTAGCGCGCATCAACAGGGGGCTTCCCGCCGCAGCAATCGACGAGGCAATCCTCAAGATCCAAAACATCGAGGGCGGTACGCTCGAACAGCGCAACGAAACCTTCAACGATTACTTGCAATCGGGTGTCGAGGTTCGCTTCTTCGATGGCAAACGAGAGCGCGACGACATTGTGCGCCTGCTCGACTTCAATGACCCCGAAAACAACGACTTCCACATCGTTAACCAATGGACCTTTGTGGAATACTCCGAGAAGCGTCCCGACGTGATCGCGTTCGTGAACGGCATGCCGCTCGTTATGTTCGAGTTGAAGTCACCCTCACGCGAGGAAACCGATGCGTCAGACGCCTACCTGCAGCTACGCAACTACATGCACCACATCCCCAGCATGTTCGTGCCGAACGTCTTCTGCGTGATGAGCGATATGTCGGAAACGCGCGTGGGGACCATCACCGCCGACGAAGACCGATACGTTGCATGGAAGTCTACCGACGGCGATTACTCCGAAACCAAGGCAGCCACCTGGCAAACCATGCTCGACGGTATGATGCCTAAAGCACGCTTGCTCGACCTCATTCGGAACTTCATCTGTTTCAACGACACCAACGACAAGATCGTGAAAATCCTCGCTGCCTACCACCAGTACTTCGGTGTGCGCAGGGCAATCGAACGCGCCGAAGAAGCAGTGGCAGGCGACGGAAAGATCGGCGTATTCTGGCACACACAGGGTTCCGGCAAGTCGCTTTCTATGGTGTTCTTCGCGCACTTGCTGCAACGCCACCTGGACAGCCCCACTATCGTGGTCATCACTGACCGCAACGATCTGGACGACCAGCTGTTCGGGCAATTTGGGCGTTGCTCGGCATTCCTGCGCCAAAACCCCGTTCAGGCAACAAGCCGCGAGGACCTGAAAAGCCTGCTGGAGGGGCGCGAGGCAAACGGCATCATATTCACCACCATGCAGAAATTCACCGACGGCGACGAGCCGCTATGCGACCGCAGCAACGTTGTGGTGATGGTGGATGAGGCGCATCGCGGCCAGTACGGCCTCACCGAAAAGATGGACGCCAGCGGCAAGGTGTCCGTTGGGGCGGCGCGCGTAGTACGCAAAGCGCTGCCCAACGCGTCCTACATCGGATTCACAGGCACGCCCATCGCCCTTGAAGACCGCAACACCCGCGAGATCTTCGGCGATTACATCGACGTCTACGACATGACTCAGTCGGTTGAAGACGAATCGACCAAGCCCGTCTACTACGAGAGCCGCGTGGTGGCGCTGCGTCTAGATAGCGATGCGCTGGGCAAGATTGATGCTGCCTACCGCGAATTCGCCGACCAGGCAGACGAAGCGAGCATCGAGAAATCGAAGCGCGACTTGGGAGGCCTCAACGCCATCTTCGACACGCCCGAGACCATCGACTCGCTGTGCCGCGACATCGTGGAACACTACGAGAACAACCGCGCTGACGTTCTGGCAGGCAAGGCCCTCATCGTGGCCTATAGCCGCCCAATCGCCATGAAGATCTACCGACGCATCATGGAGCTTCGCCCTTCTTGGAAGGAAAAGGTGGGTGTGGTCATGACCATGTCCAACCAGGACCCAGAGGAATGGTTCGAGGTATGTGGCGGCACCAAGCACAAGAAGGACATGGAGCAGCGCTTCAAGAACGACGACGACCCACTGAAGATCGCCATCGTTGTGGACATGTGGCTCACTGGCTTCGATGTGCCGAGCCTAGCCACCATGTATGTGTTCAAGCCTATGAAGGGCTACAACCTGATGCAAGCAATCGCTCGTGTGAACCGCGTCTGCCGGGGCAAAGAGGGCGGCCTGGTGGTGGACTACATCGGCATTGCCCGCGCGCTCAAGCAGGCAATGAAGGACTACACCAAGCGCGACCAGGGCAACTACGGCAACATGGACGTTGCCGCCACCGCATATCCCAAGTTCCTGGAGAAGCTAGACGTGTGCCGCGACCTGCTGTACGGCTTCAACTACGGCAAGCTCATCTTCACCGACAAGAAAACCCAGCTTGCCGCCGCCATCGCCGAGGGCACCGACTGGCTGCTCGACCCTATGCGCCGAGAGGACTGCGAAGAGTTCCTGAAGCAATGCCAACTCATGAACCAGGCGCTCAGCCTATGTAAGAGCCTAGTTTCGCAGGAAGACCAGCACGAGGCAGCCTATCTTTCCGTGCTGCGCGTGCAGGTGCTGCGCCTCACAGGCCGCAAAGCGGGCGGCGGCAAAGGCATGACCTACGCGGAGTTCAACAAGCGCGTAACCGAGATCATGAAACAGACAGTCCATGCCGACGGCGTGCTCAACCTGTTCGACGGCAAAGACGTCGAGATATCGCTGTTCGATGAGGCATTCCTCACCGAAGTTGCCAACATGAAGGAAAAGAACGTTGCCGTCGAAAGCTTGAAACGCCTCATCAAAGAGAGGGTGTGCGCCTACCAAAGAACCAGCGTGGTAAAAGCCCAGAAGTTCTCCGATATGCTGCAGGGTACACTCAACAGCTACCTGAACGGCATGCTCACCAACGCTCAAGTCATCGAAGAGCTAGTGAACATGGCCCACGAGATGATGAAGGACCGGACCGATGCTGAGAAGCTGGGCCTGAGCGATGAAGAAATGGCCTTCTACGACGCCATAACCAAGCCGCAGGCAGTGCACGACTTCTACAACAACGACCAGTTGGTGGCCATTACACGCGAACTCACCGAAACACTGCAGAAAAGCGCTACCATCGACTGGCAGAAAAAAGAGAGCGCCCGCGCCGGCATGCGCCGCGCCATCAAGCGCCTTCTGCGCAAATACAAATACCCGCCCGAGGGCGTGGACGATGCAATGGACACGGTCATGAGACAATGCGAGCTCTGGGCCGACGGCAAGACGTTCGAATAGGAGCGAATCGTGGCTAAAAGAAAGCCGACAACACCGCCGAAATTGGCTTCGAGCAACAGATCTGGAGCGCAGCAGACAAACTGCGCGGCAACATAGACGCATCCGAGTACAAGAACGTAGTACTGGGGCTCATCTTTCTGAAATATATCTCCGACAAGTTTGACCAGCGCCACCAAGAGCTAGTCGAGGAAGGCGAAGGCTTCGAAGAGGACCGCGACGAGTACTTGGCAGAAAATATCTTCTTCGTGCCGGAGAGCGCCCGCTGGGCCACCGTTGCCGCCGCAGCCCATACGCCAGAGATCGGCAAGGTCATCGATGAAGCGATGCGCCAGATCGAGGCCGAGAACGACAAGTTGAAGAACATCCTGCCCAAGAACTTTGCCCGCCAGGAGCTGGACAAACGCCGTCTGGGAGAAGTAGTGGACCTGTTCACCAACGTCCAAATGGCCGAAAAGGGCGATACGCGCGATATCCTTGGCCGCACTTACGAGTACTGTCTGGCAAAGTTTGCCGAGGCAGAAGGCAAAAACGCCGGCGAATTCTATACGCCAGCTTGCATCGTAAAAACGCTGGTCGAAATCATCGAACCTTACCACGGGCGCGTGTACGACCCCTGCTGCGGTAGTGGCGGCATGTTCGTGCAGTCAGCAGAGTTCGTAAAGCGCCATCAAGGCAAGATTGACGACCTGTCCGTTTACGGCCAAGAGAGCAACCCCACCACATGGAAAATGGCCACCATGAATCTTGCCATCCGCGGCATCGACGCAAACCTGGGGAAGCAAAACGCCGACACCTTCTTCAATGACCTTCACCGCACTGAGAAGTTCGATTTTATCTTGGCAAACCCGCCCTTCAATCTGAAGGATTGGGGCGGCGGCAAGCTGAAGGATGACCCGCGCTGGGAGTACGGCGTGCCACCCGAGGGTAACGCCAACTTCGCTTGGGTTCAGCATATGGTGCACCATCTGAACCGCAGCGGCCGCATGGGCATGGTGCTAGCCAACGGCTCGCTTTCCAGCCAAACCAACAACGAGGGCACCATCCGCGCCAAGCTGATTGAGGCCGACCTGGTAGAAGGCGTCGTGGCTATGCCAGGCCAGCTGTTCTACAGCACGCAGATCCCCGTGTGCCTGTGGATCATCACCAAAAAGAAGACACAGCCGGGCAAGACCCTGTTCATTGACGCGCGCAACATGGGAACCATGGTGAGCCGCAAGCTACGCGAGTTTACCGATGAGGATATTGCCAAAGTTGCCGATGCATTCGATGCGTTTCGTGAAGGCAAACTCGAGGAAGAAAAGGGTTTCAGCGCCGCAGTGACCATCGAGGATATTGCCAAACAGGACTACATCATCACGCCCGGCCGCTATGTGGGCATCGCCGACGTCGAGGAAGACGACGAACCCTTTGATGAGAAGATGGCGCGCCTAACCAGCGAGATATCAAAATGCTTCGAGGAGTCCAACCGCCTGCAAGAACAGATCAAGAAGAATCTGGAGGCGATTGGGTATGGGCTGTGATGCTTTGTATGACGCTCGCCTCGCAATCTCTGGCAAAGACGTTGCCCTTTTTGACCTAGCCACGTGGAAAAACGGTCTTGCTTTTAAGAAAATTGATTTTTCTGATTCCGGTATCCCCGTTATTAAAATCGCGGAGCTAAACAACGGCATAGGTTCTTCTACGTCATTTACTAGAGGCGTCTACTCAAGTGATGTGAAACTGCAAAGAGGGGACTTCCTGTTCTCTTGGTCGGGCAACCCTGAAACCTCAATCGATATATTTCGTTTCGAGCTTGAAGAGGGGTGGCTCAACCAGCATATTTTCAAAACCACTCCGAACAGTTCACTGGTCACCTGGGACTACTTCTTTTATCTGATGAAGTGGCTAAAGCCAGTATTTAAATCAATCGCCTCCAACAAACAAACAACCGGTCTTGGGCATATAACCATTTCAGATTTGAAGAAGATTAAAGTAACGGTTCCCGCGAAGGACTTCCAAGACAAAGTAGCAGCGATTCTCACCGCTATCGATAATAAGATTTCGCTTAACGCTAAGCTAAATGGCTATTTAGAAGAGCTGTGCGATGCTTTGTTCTTAGATTTTCTGGAACAGGCAGACAGCTCTTGGCATGAGGGGACGCTTGAAGAGCTAGCCGAGGTGAAATACGGCAAGAATCATAAAAAATTGGCTGACGGCCCATATCCAGTCTACGGCTCTGGCGGCTTCATGCGTTCTGCTGAAAAGTCTCTTTTCTCAGGCGAGTCGGTTTTGATTCCGCGAAAAGGGTCTCTTAACAATGTGATGTATGTAAACGAGGCTTTCTGGACCGTTGATACAATGTTTTTCACAGTGCCCCGTATACCCGGTGCAGCAAAGTTTCTATACCAATACGTAAAGCGACTCGATTTGGCGTCCATGAATTCCGGTTCGGCCGTGCCAAGTATGACCACATCGATTCTCAACGCGTTATCCTTGCCAGTTCCGCCTAGAGATAGGCTCTTATCTTTCAATGCCAAGTTGCAATCAATGTATGACGCTGTTCGAGCGAACAATTTAGAGAATAGGAGACTCGAGTCTCTTCGTGATAGCCTCCTCCCCAAACTCATGTCGGGCGAGATCGATGCTTCGAAGGTCGACCTCACGCAGCTAAATAGCCATTTAGCTTAGCGTTCGTTTCAATCTTACTATCGAAACTATCTAGGAAGTTCGCAATCGAGCGCTGCTTTATTAAATCCGGCAGATTAATCTCGATTTGCCGGATTACTTTTGCACTGAGGTTTTGCTGTGCTCCACCGTTTGCGAGCCCGGCAATACTGTCAAAATTTTGCTTCAGCCAGTAGTAGATGTAACGGTAGTCAGCGATCGTTTCGTCAACTTCTAAATTGCAGCATGCCTGGTTGGTCGTCAGCGGGGTCTCTGCCACAGCAACACGCCCTGCCGTAGCGCCGTACATGGCAACAATGACAGCGTGCGGCTTGATCCATTTTGCGGAAGAGTTATTCAGTCCTTCTTCCGTTATGAAGGTTTCGGTCGCTTGAATTCGGTTGAAATTGATCTCTTTAGTGTTGAGCCAGGGAATCGTGCCGTTTTCGTAGTACTCGGCTTTGCCGCTTTTGGGCGTTCCGCCAGAGCAAATACGAGTGCAAATATCCTCGATTTTCATTCCAAGTACCTTCTATGAGAAGCCTTCACGTTGTTTTGGTTCACCATGGCATAGTGCATCGTGGTGTCTATTTTTGCATGGCCGAGCAACTTTTGCACTTGCTCGATCGGCATCCCTTTATCAATGGCATGAGTCGCCAGCGTACGACGGAACTTATGCGGGTGAACGCAATGGACGCCCGCTACTCTGCCGAGATTGCGCAACCTTAATTCTACGGCACCAACGGTAATACGCCGACTCGATGGACCGAGCGAAACAAAGAGCGCCGAACTTGCATCGGCGCGACTTGCAAGATACTCGACAAGATGCAGCTTGGCACGTGCGTCAAAGTAAACGGGACGCTGTTTATTTCCCTTTCCCGTCACCAGGCACTCTCGCTCGTGAAAATTGACGTCCTCTTTATTAAGGCGAACAAGCTCGCCAACACGCATGCCCGTCGACGCAAGCAAATCAACAATAGCGAGATCACGTTTAGACCCGCAAGCACCCCTAATGGACTCAAGTTCCTCGTCACTAAAAACTTCTCTGGTAACTTGAGCGGTCTTGACTCGGCGAATACGACGGACGGGGCTCTTTACGATATAGTCCTCGTCCTCCAACCACGAAAAGAAACTCGACATGATACGCCTGATATTATCGATAGTCACTTTACTGGTGTGGCGTGTGACCTCATAATCATTAAGGTACTGCCGCAGGTCATCGCTTGTCATCACGCCAATAGGCTTTCCGATTGCCGTTAACGCACGAGCAAGCGTGTCTTCGTAATATTGAAGGGTGCTAAGCGAGCAGCCTTCGACCTCCTTGGCTGTCAAAAACGCCTGCAGTAGCGTTTTGTTCGTCTCCTGCTGCTTAGGCTCAAACGCGTGTTTCAATGCATCCCTCAGCCGCTTCAGCTGGTTCGACTTCAAGAATGGTTGCATCTCTAAAAGAATCGAATTAATAGCAGCTTCCATTGCCATCCTTTCATTGTGAGCAAAAGAGACAGTTCGGGCGGCATCCTGCTGCATTCCCTTTATAAGGCGTTCTTTAGTTCTACAATCTAATGTCATTCAAAGGAGGTAAATTATGAGTACAAACAGAACTGGAATTTGCCATATCTGCGGCAATGATGGACCACTCAGCTACGAGCATATCCCACCTCGCAGCATGGGCAATTCAAAGCCGGTAAAGTCTTATCGCGTTGCTGATATAGCCGAGAAACACGGCTCTACTAACGTTAAATTCACTATCGTCAACACCAACGAGGTGTGGGATTCCAAACAATCTGTCGTAAATGCAACAGCTACCTCGGCAGACACTATGTCAAAGCCTACACAGGATGCATCAGCGAACTTGGCGCGTTGCTTCAAGAGGCAAAGAACGACAAGGACGGCAACGGAATCCATCTCGAAGCTCGCAACATTCCGGTTTTAGCATTTATCAAACATGTGATCAGCAATTTTTGCAGCACCACGCAACCCGGAACAATGCTTGATTGTCGAGACTTCCTTCTGGATTGCGAAAACCGCAACCTACCCGACCGTTATCGACTCTTTATGTTCGCCGTGCCAGAAAATGGAACCTTCGTATCTTCCGGATGGGCGCAATTACTACTCAACGAAGGGGGCTTGAAGACGGCAAATCTGGCTTTTATAGCAACATATCCGGTTGGTTTCTTCCTTTACGACACGGAATTTTCCTCCGCGGAGCCCGATTCGTCTAGATATGGATGCGAGATAACATCAATGGCAAAACAACCTTGGGGCGCCGAACCGAATTTCAGTATCGATCTGCCATATATGACAATCAGCAATTCCTTCCCTACGCCAATAAGTCAAAACCTCAAGTAAATGGCTATTTAGC
>OLQO01000715.1_pt1 | contig 25724 bp, 20 predicted proteins | sample 1672281 | NCBI WGS metagenome assembly OLQO01 (sample SAMEA3136667, study PRJEB25190) | human gut metagenome | biome: human gut; feature: human-associated habitat; material: faeces | place: Austria | collected 2013
GCTGTTCATATTGTATTTCATACTCCGGCATTTCTTTCTGAGGCCAGGTCATTTACTGTTCCGCAGATAGACAGTTTTCCAATATTTCCTCCCGGGAAAAATGCCGGAGATACGATAAATCCATCTGTTGACACTGCCATTTTCCCAACCGGCGGATTTAATACGGCTGCATCATCTGCTGTCAGATCCGGATTTGCAAAATGTGCTGCAAATACTTTGTCGATCAGTTCTGAAGTCTGTTTTCCGCCTGCTCCGTGTGCCATTGTAACTGTCTGGCTTTCTATTTTTTCGCTCATATTATTTCCTCTTTTTCCGTCACTGTTCACAGTAACCATTTCTATTTTCTTCTATACTCCGTACATGAAATAAGCGGAACACGCACCTTCATTTGAAACCATGCATGCTCCTACCGGATGCTGCGGTGTACAGACTTTTCCAAATACTTTGCAATCTGATGGCTTACATTTTCCCTGTAAAACATCTCCACAACGGCAAGCCGGATTTGCTCTTCCTTCCATTTCCGGAATCTGATATTTCACTCTTGCATCAAACATTTCCCACTCTTTACGAAGCTTCATTCCGGAATCTGGAATCACTCCAAGACCACGCCATTCACTGTCACAGGATTCCATCAGTTCATCTACAAGACGCTGTGCCTCTTTGCTTCCTTCTGCTGTTACTACTCTTGGATAGCAGTTTACAAAAAATGGTTTTCCTTCCTGGTAGCGTTTCAATGAAACAGCCAATGCTGTCAGCAGTTCTTTCGCAGTAAATCCTGCTACAACTCCACTGACTCCCTCCTTTGTCAGAGATTCACACAATGCCGTTCCGGTAATTGCATTTACATGTCCCGGATAAAGAAACACATCTGCACTTCCTTTTAATGCTTCATAAGCTCCCGGCATCGTCTTATTTGCCGTCAGGATAGAATAATTCTCTAGTTGTTCTTCTTTCGCTTTCTTTACTGATAAGCAAGAAGAAGGTGTTGTTGTCTCAAAACCAACGGACAGGAACACGACTTGTTCCTCCGGATGTAACCTCGCATATTTTTCTGCATCTGCCGGTGAATAAACAATCTGGATCTTTGCGCCCTTTTCTCTCGCTCCCACAAGACTCATCTTTGTTCCAGGCACACGGACAAGATCTCCAAACGTACAGACTGTCACACCTGCTTGAAGTGCAAGCCACACTGCCTCGTCAATAAACCCAACCGGTGTCACACAGACCGGACATCCCGGTCCTGAGATCAGTTCCACCTGCTTTGGAAGTAATTTGCGGATTCCAAGGCGAAAGATCTCATGTGTATGTGTTCCGCACACTTCCATAATGCGAACCGGTGGTCCATCATACTGCTCGATGATTTCCCTCGCTGTTTTTCTTTGTTTCTCATTTCTTTCAGATGTTTGATTTTTTGTTATATCCTGCATCATCATTTATTCTTTTCACCCCACTGTTCACTGCTCTATAGCAGTTCTTCCATAAGCTGATCGGTCTCTTCGTCATCTTCTTCTGTGATCTTTGCAATTGCGACTCCGGCGTGCACCATCACGTAATCGCCCGGCTCCAGATCTTCTAATAACTCTGAAGACACTTCCCTTTTCGCACCACCTGCATCTACCACTGCAGTTCCATCACTGATGCGAACCACTTTAGCTGATAATCCTACACACATTTTTCTTATTCCTTTCTTTTTTAACTCTATAAAATCGGAGCTTCCTCTACACACTCATGATTCATTCCATAAAATGCCTGACCAAGCGCAATTCCTCCGTCATTCGGCGGAATCATCTGATGTGTCAGCACATGAAAACCATTTGCAATTAATCCGTCTTCCGTCAGACGAAGCAGTAATCCATTCTGAAATACACCACCACTAAGTGCGGCTGTCCGGCATCCGGTTTTCTCTTTAGCATGGATACATGCTGTGACAATCTGCTCTGCAAGTCCTTTATGAAATTCATAAGCTGCCTTTTCTATTAAGTCCTGATCAAATGTATCTTCTGCCACTGCATTTTCGCCAATATTGCTAACCACTTCGACTGCTGCTCTCACCAGTCGACTTGTCAGAAGAAGTTCTCTTCCGTCGTCTGCTGATTCAGTTAAACACTTCTGCCCGTCTAAGACATTTATTTTCTTCTTACCAGATCTTTTTTCATAAGCTTCTGCTGCGAATTCCAATGCCATGGAAGCTTCTCCTTCAAAAGAAGATTTCTTTCGAATTCCAAGTATCGCACTGATTCCATCAAATAATCTTCCTGCACTGGTTGACTCTACCGCATTGATCTTTCTCTCAAGCATCGCAAGCTGAACTTTCGCTTCTTTTTCCTCGCAAAGACCAAGTTTCTGAATGATCTGCATCGCCTCATCTTTTGATTCAGATATTTGCCAGATTAAAGAAACTGCGATACGCCATCCTTCTTTTGCTGATAGGTCGCCTCCAGCCTGTAAAAATGGTTCAATACTTCCGATTCTCCGGAATCCGTCAAGATCTGCCAGAAGTATTTCTCCGCCCCATATGGTTCCGTCCGTTCCATAGCCGGTTCCGTCAAAAGATACTCCGATCACCTGTTCCATCCAGTCATTCTCTGCCATACAGGATAAGATGTGTGCATAATGATGCTGCACTTTCAAAACAGGAAGTCCCAGTTCTTCCGCAACCACCGTCGAATTATATTTGGGATGCATATCGCAGACGACAACGCTTGGTTCCACTTCTAACAATGTTTCCATCCGCTGTATTGTCTCTTTCAATGCATTTACCGTTCTTAAATCTTCTAAGTCCCCCACATAAGCCGAAGGATAAAATCTACTATCCACACCGATACAGAATGTATTTTTCAATTCTCCGCCGACAGCTAATACCTGTCCTTTCCATTTTCCTGACGTCTGGACCGGAAGTGGCGCATATCCCCTTGATCTACGAATCATATATGGTCTGTTTTTATAGAAATCCATCACGGAATCATCTGCTCTCACACGAATTTTTCGATTGTGAGACAAGGTGCAGTCACAAAATTCCGAAAGCTCTTCGAGTGCTTCCTCATCCGATCTGCAGATTGGCGCACCGGATACATTTCCACTGGTCATTACGAGAAAGTCCGGCATCTTGATTCCATCCGGATATTGAAATAGAAGTAACTGCACCGGCGCATATGGAAGCATCACTCCTACTTTGGGATTGCCCGGTGCGACAGATGAACACAGCTGCTTCGTTTCTATCTCTTTCCTCACCAAAAGAAGAATCGGCTTCTGATGTCCAGTGAGAATTTCTTCCTGCTCCTTACTCAGCTCACAGACACTTTGCACTACCTCAAGATTTCTTGCCATCACTGCAAACGGTTTCGCCGGGCGGCGTTTTCTCTTTCTTAACAGTTCCACTGCTGCCTCATTTGATGCATCGCAGCAAAGATGAAATCCTCCGATTCCCTTCACTGCTACAATTCCACCCCCGGAAATCACTCTTCTTGCTTCCGTAATTGCATCAGAACCTTTCATGTCTATCGTTCTATCAGAAGTTTTGATCAAATAAACTTCCGGTCCGCACATATTACAGCAAACCGGCTGCGCATCGTATCTTCTGCTTTCCGGATTGTAATATTCTGCCTCACATTCCGGACACATCGGAAATTCTTTCATACTCGTACGCTCTCTGTCATATGGAAGAGCATCCAGAATCGTAAGCCGCGGCCCACAACACGTACAATTAATAAACGGATGTAAGTATCTGCGATCCTTGGGATCATACAATTCTTCCTTACATTCCTCACAGATTGCAATATCCGGAGAAATAAAGATCTCTCCTTTTGTCTTCTCGCTTTCTATGATAGAAAAGTCCGGATATTTTTCCTTTGTATCCAGTATTTCTTCTGAAACCTTAAGAATCGCTGCACGTTTTGGCGGACAGGTACGAACTTTCTCAATAAACAGATTCACTGCCGTCTCGCTTCCCTGTGCAAAAATTTCCACATAAGGTCCACGGTTACTGACGCTTCCCCTGATTTTACAGGAATCTGCATGTCGGCTGACGGTCGGACGGAATCCTACGCCCTGTACAATTCCATAGACACGGATTTTCTTCGTTATCTCCTTCTCCATAGACTTTTTCCTCCCGTTATGACTCCTGCAGTTTTCCTGAGACTGCGAAATGCCGTACATTAACAAATGTTCCTTTGAATCCCGGTACCAGGCCTCTCATATTTTCATCTGCAAAGACCATGTCATAGTTCCCATTTTGAACAAGCTTACAATAATCCTTCTCTTCTTTCAGTGAAAGATCTCCTTCTTCTGAAAGCTCGGATTTCATCATAAACCAGCTTGCCACCGTAACTTCTGTATTCTGTTCATTACTTCTTGTACGAATTTCCTGTCTGATGGCATTTGCAATCACCTGCTGATGAATGATCAGTATCTTTTTCCTTTCATAATCAAGTTCAGGTATCAATTCATCTACGAATGGATATCCCACTTCATACGGTGTGCCAAATTTTTTTTCCAGATATTTTGCTGTCTCAAGTGCCGCCGGTGCTACAACCAGATTCTTATCTGCCGAGCCTGCTGCCTTTACTTTATCAATACCTGCTCTCATTCCATAGCAAATATAATGCGTATTCTCATTTTCTGATTTCCGGAACTTCTCTTCTATATTCAGGTCACTGACATCATGTGGCGTCAGACCGAGAACTCCAATTTTCATCTTTTTAGAAGAATCGTCTTCTTCTGAAGCTTCCTTCTGTGATGCTGCATCTTTTCCTGCAAATGTCTTGAATAAAGTCAGCCATGCCTTCTCTTCTCCCACATCATACAGTTCCATTCCGTTCGTATCTACAGTCAGAATCGGAAGATTTGTCTTCTTCTCGCACATTCTCTGTAATGCTCTATAATCCGTTGCGATCACAGCCGGAACCGGAGTACCGATCACCGCTGCAAAATTTGCATCAATCTTCTCTGCTGCATCCGTAAGTTTCGCAACAAGCCTGTCATCTCTTCCAAGGATTGCATCCATGTCACGCAAGCCCGCACTGAAAATCGCACTACGTTCCCCGAACCAGCGCGGTTCATCGAATCCGCATACATTTCCTGTACAGCCTCCCGCATCACAAATAACAAGGATTCCTCCCAGTTCATAGAAAACGGAAGCTGCACCTGACTGATCCGGTGCAAATGGAGTCAGTCCTTTCCAAAGGCCACGTACATAAACGTCTTCTTTTTTGTCCACTTCCTCTTTGAACAGTGATTCTTGACTCTGTTCTGCAATTGCTTCTTGTGATTTAGAACCGATCACTTCCACCTGTTTCTGCAAAGCATTACCTTCTGCCTGTTCTGTCACAGCCAGTTCAAGCGCCTCAAACAGTCTTCTCACGCCTGCATATCCGAAAGGCTGTCTCTCCTCATTCCAATGGATTCCTTTTGTGTTCGGATGATAATAACAGGCATCCTTTCCGATTGTCAGTGTCACGCCACTTTCCGTTGGATCATAATAGAGCATCGTCGGTTCCATATTGGAAAAAATCTTTGTCTGCGGACTTAACTTTTTCAACTGTCTGATATAAATAAAGTTCTCCCCAGTAATCGTTCCGTAGATTTCTGCTACTTTAAATCCATATTTCACCAATGCTAATGATAATTCAAACGGATCCGCATTTGCACATTCCCCAACAGCAAATACCGGGTCCGGACAGACTTTACGAAAACTTTCAATTGCTTCCTGTGCCTGTTTTTTCTGTTCCTCTGCATGAAATTCTATTCCAAGTGCTGCGCCAAATGCCTGATACTGGCTTCCAATTTTATCAATCTGATAAAGTCTGCGCAGTTCGATAAATGGAATCTTTAATCTGTCATGAAAATCCTCTGCTGCAAACCGTGCCTCCGGGTGAAGAACAAGATTAAAATTTGCCTCAGACATTTTCTTATATTCTTCAAAATCTTCACATCTCGAAATCTCATGAATCGTTTTCACACCTGCCTCTTGAAGCAGTGTATATAATTCACAGTCATCTACGAGTGGTGAAAAGTATCCGAGCAGATTTACTACATTTCCTTTTTTATGTCCTGGTTCAAGAAGTGAATACAGAGACTGTCTCACATGAACCATTGGTGGCTTTCGTCCCTCTCGTGTCAATGCATACATATAACATGGACGCACCGGAAGTCCGGCTTTTTCTTCCGCTTTTCTACAGACACGTTCCATATCTGTTCCAAGAAGGGCATCCACACAGGTAATACAGATCATCACAACGGATGGTTTCTTCTCAAGACTTTCACAGATTGATGCAACTGCTTTCGGGATCTTCTTTAGATGACGCCCTGTTACAATATCAGTCTCATCCATGCAAAGGTAAAAGAAACGGTTATTATATTCTTTCATTGAACTGATCATGGACGTATTTCTTCCACAGCACCCCGGTGCCACGATCAGCATGATCGATCCCGGCACTGCAAGTCCTGCTCTTTTCACTCCGAACCCTTCTGCCCCTGGAGAGTTAAAGGCAAGCGTAGCCGGCGAACTATAGATTAAATGTTCCCCTGACTGAAACTGTTTCGGAAGATTATCCTTTCCTCTTTGTTCCAGTTCTTCCGCTGTACAAAAATATGCTTTCTTCATATATTTTCCCTCGACTTATATTTTATCTCACACGTTCTGTTTCATCCTCTAACAGCTTTTCTGCCAGTTCAAAGAATCTCTTACTGATCTCAGAATCTGCGTCGCCTTCGATCACAGTCTTTCCCTGATCTTCCCAGCGTATGATCTCATCACTTCTTGGAATCTCACCAACAATAGGAATCTTTTTTTCTTCTGCAAATGCCTGTACCTTCTCCGTTTCATTTTCCACATTTCTATGATTCAGGATCAATCCAAAAATTCTTGCATAACTGCGATCTTCAAAGTTACGCACTGCGCTGGAAATATTGTTAGCCGCATACAATGCCATCTTTTCTCCGGATGTAACAATCACAACCTTCTCTGCATATCCTTCCCGGATCGGTGCTGCGAATCCGCCACAGACAACATCCCCAAGCACATCATACAGAACAACATCCGGTTTATATGTCTCAAACAACCGCAAGTCTTCTAATAACTGAAATGTCGCTATGATTCCGCGTCCTGCACATCCTAGTCCCGGTGTCGGTCCGCCTGTCTCGATACAGAGCACACCACCGAATCCTTCCTTTGCGATCTGTTCTAATTCTTCCGGCTCCTCATCCTCTTCTCTCATATAATTCATTACCGGACGCAATGGCTCGCCGCCTAACAGATTGATCGTTGAATCTGCTTTCGGATCACATCCGATCTGGATTACGCGCTTCCCCATAGCGGCAAATGCTGCTGCCAGATTCGATGTAATCGTGGACTTTCCAATCCCACCTTTTCCGTAAATTGCTACCTTTAACATATTGCTGATCCTCCCATTTTATTTCCCTGGTAAAGAGAAAGACCCTTCTTCCCCAACGGAAAAAGAGTCTGTTAAAATCACAAAATATTTTTTTGTCTAAACGCTTCTTTACAACTATTCCCGCTCGGTATCTCTTACTTCCTTGCCGTCAGAGTCTATATTCTATTCAAAATCCATGTCTTTATTGCTATGAGATATCTCTCTGCTGCATTCAGATTGAAACGTATTCTTTCCGTTTGGAACAGTGGTAAATCTCTTGCAAAACCATTAGTTAAATTATAACTTATCACTAATAGAATGGCAATGAATTTCTGGTCATTTCAGCGTTTTTTATTTCACAATATTGTTATTAATTTATCCAACAAATTTACTCCAATATCCCTGCACAAAGATAAATAATACGATCAATGGCAGAATATAGGATACATAGAATCTTGCCCAACCCGGGAACTTGATTCCACTTCCTGCATTCGCTTCTTTCTGGAACTTATCCCAGCCCCAACCATAGCGGCTTGTACAGAACAGAAGGTAGATCAGGCTTCCGATCGGAAGCAGGTTATTACTTACAATAAAGTCCTCAAGGTCCTGAATACTGCTTCCTGCTCCCAGAGGCATGAAGCCGCTCCAAATGTTGAATCCAAAAATACATGGAAGGGAAAGTACAATGATCGCGATCAGATTTCCCACAACCGCCTTTGTTCTTGAACAATTTGTTAAATCCATCACAAATGCGATCAGATTTTCAAACACGGCAATGATCGTAGAGCATGCTGCGAAAAACATGCAAAGGAAGAAAATTGTTCCCCAGATTCTCCCTGCACTCATTGCATTGAAAATGTTCGGAAGTGTGATAAAGATCAGACTCGGACCGCTGTCCGGCTGGACATTAAATGCAAAGCAGGCCGGAAAGATAATAAATCCAGCGATCAATGCAACTAATGTATCCAGAACTGTTACGCAGACTGCTTCTCCTGTCAGAGTTCTTTCTTTTCCGATATAACTTCCAAAGATCGCAATCGCACCGATTCCAAGACTTAATGTAAAGAATGCCTGTCCCATCGCTGCGAAAATAACTTCTTTCAATCCTGCTTCTGCTGCTTTCTTAAAATCAGGAAGAAGATAGAACTCCAGTCCTTTCTCTGCTCCCGGCAATGTCACGGAACGCACTGCAAGAATGATCATCAACACGAAAAGGAGGATCATCATTTTCTTTGTGATCTGCTCCACACCTTTCTGAAGTCCCATACAGACGATTCCAAAGCACAGCACAACAACAAGGATCATACAGATTGTCATTGTAACAGGCTGTCCAAGAAGTGATGTAAATACTCCGGTCACACCATCCGCATCAAGTCCTTTAAACTCTCCGATTGCCATCTTTCCTGTATATAGAAGAAGCCATCCGCCGATTGTTGTGTAGAACATCATTAAAAGATAGTTTCCACCGATTCCAAACCATTTATACCAGTGCCACTTTGTTCCCAGTGGTTCCAGACGGTCAAAGGATAGTGCAATACTTGCCTGACTTCCACGACCCACTGCGAATTCCATTACCATGATTGGCAATCCCAACAGAACAAGAAACAGTAGATAGATCAGAACAAATGCTGCTCCTCCATACTTTCCTGTAATATACGGAAAACGCCAAACATTTCCCAAGCCAATGGCACATCCCGCTGAGATCAGGATAAATCCCAGACGTGAGCCAAATTTTTCTCGTTTCATTTCTTAGTTGTCCTCTCTTCCTTCTTTAGTGTCATAAAATGCTGTAACTGAACTTACAACCATTCGATAAGCCATCTCTGCTGCATATTCCGGTGTTTCCTTTTCGCCTGTTTCCAACCATGTTTTCACAAAACCGAGACAACCGTTCAGGCAATAAGAATAAAAATATTTCATTTCACCTGATTTCTCCGGTACAAGAGCTGCAAGTGACTCCCGACTCTTTTCCTCTAAAAGCTGCTCTAACTTATGTACAAAACCAATATCCCCATATGGTCCTACAAGCGCACTTGCAATCTGACGATTTTCATCAAGCACATGAAATAAATCCTGAATAAAATAGTAAACGCTATCTTTTCCCGGATCAATTGGATGTTCACGGATTGCGCGCTGCATCTCTTCCATCATTTCATTTTCAACTTCTGCAAGCAGCCCCGGTATATCAGAATAATGCAGATAAAAGGTAGAACGATTGATATCCACCGCATCTACCAATTCTTTTACCGTAATCTCTCTGATACTCTTCTCCCTCATCAATTGAGCAAGACCTGTTTTAAGCTGACTTTTTGTCTTTCTGACTCTGCGATCTGTCTTCTTCTGCATCTTCTCTTCCCCCTTTATAACTTACAGTACTCCTGACCAACAACTCTTTACCCTGTTTCTATGTTACTGTTCGCACGATGTGCGACCAGCAACGCATCTCGCCATTTTAAATCGCCTTTGGCGATGGGGCGAGATGCATTCAAGTCAAAACACGCATCCTCCGTGTCAATCAGCGGAGTGATTGACACGGGAGTGAACAGTAACGTTTCTATGGCTTAAATGAATGATTTTGTTCACCTGCTAGACATTTTTCAATCTTTCGTCTATTATTAGACATATCCAGTATTGATTAATGGTTGTAAATTAGTTTCTACATTAATATAATACTTTTTGACATGAAAATCAACATTGTATCTATTACTAGAAATATTTTTAAGAAAAGGAGTTTTATCCATGAGAAACGCATTTCGGATTTTTCGCCGCGATATGAAACGCTTGCTCCGTAATCCGGCAGCAATACTTGTTTTGATCGGAGTATCTATTCTCCCCTCACTCTACGCATGGTTTAATATTGCAGCAAATATCGATCCTTATGCCAATACTTCCGGCATCAAGGTAGCAGTAGCAAATCTGGACACCGATGCCACACATGATGATCTGACGATCAATGCCGGCAGCCAGATCATTGACCAACTAAAGGAAAACGACCAATTAGGATGGACGTTTGTTTCCAAAGATGCTGCTATTAAAGGAGTTAAATCCGGTGAATATTATGCAGCAATCATTATTCCGCAAGATTTTAGCGAATCCCTGCTAAGTGTCCTGTCCGGAAAGATCGAAACTCCGGAACTTGAATACTATATCAATGAAAAACTCAATGCAATTGCGCCAAAGATCACCAGTTCAGGTGCAAGCACGATCCAGACACAGGTTAATAACACCTTTTCCTCTGTTGCATCTGAGACAATTGCCGAGATTTTAAAGGATTCTGTATTCAACATTTCCGACTCTGTTGATTCAACAAATGCAGAGATTAATGATCTGCTTACAAAAGCAAATAATAATATCAAAGAATACGAACAGCTTCTAGAAAAATTCAGTAAAGACTCATCCAATACCTCAAAGCTGATAGAAAATGCAAAAGATGCATCTACATCTTTAGGAGATGTAGCAACATCCGGAGCAAATGCATTGTCCAGTGCTGACTCTGTCATGAATACGACACGTTCTTCTGCCGGAGATTTTTCTTCCGCACTTTCTAAGTCCCTCTCTGACGGAGAACTTTTACTTGGTCAGGCAAGCAGCTCAGCATCCACAGGACTGACAGAACTTGCTACCGCAGCCGGAAAGATCAACACTTCTGTCAGTGATGCGCTTGGTTATGCAAACTCAGTCAATGAACTGAATGCAGATATTCTTAAAAAAATTCAGGAACTTGCCAATAAGTTTCCGGGAACGATCGGAGATCAGATCAATGCACAGATTTCTGCCCTGCAAACTCAGAACCAGTCAAATCAGGAATTGATCAATAGTCTTCAGACTGGAAATAATGGAATCAAAGATGCGATTGATACAACAACTGCAACACAGGAACAGCTTACTTCTCTGACAAAAGAAAGTATCAATAACTTACATACTTTCCGTTCTACATTTGACCAGAATATTCTTCCACTGCTTGGACAGACACTGGATACATTTTCCACATTGACCGGTCAGGTAGAAGGACTGCTAAACGGAGTACCAGCTACTTCTAAGCAGATCAATGATATGCTCGACCAGTTAGAGAGTGGATTGTCAAATACAACTGCCCTCCTTGACAGTACGAAGGAATCTTTAAGTGCCGTAAGCGACAAACTAAGTACAATTCAGACGGATCTGAATGCACTGACAGGCTCTGCTACATACCAAAAACTGCTCTCTCTTGAAGGCATTGATGCAGAATCTATCTCATCATTTATGTCCTCTCCTGTGGAGATTAAAACGGAGACTTATTATGCCGTAGATAATTACGGTTCTTCTATGACACCGTTCTACTCTAATCTTGCAATCTGGGTCGGCGGTATCGTACTGATCGCAATCTTTAAGATGGAAGTGGACAAAGACGAATCCATGCGCGGTTACGGACAGACAACATTATACTTTGGACGCTGGCTCTTATACATGGCAGTTGGTCTTGTTCAGGGATTTATCGTCTGCCTTGGTGATACACTCCTTCCAGGAGTCCAATGCAATCATCCGGCACAATTCATCCTGACAGGAATGGTTTGCTCTTTCGTCTATGTAAATATTATTTATGCACTGTCACTTACATTTAAGCATATTGGTAAAGCGCTCTGTGTTATTCTCGTAATCCTGCAGATTCCTGGTTCTTCCGGAACCTACCCGATTGAGATGACACCAGCCTTTTTCCAGAAACTGCATCCACTCCTTCCATTTACATATGGTGTGAATGCTATGCGTGAAGCAATTGCCGGTTTCTACGGTTCTAACTTCCGCAACGATCTTCTGATCCTGCTCCTGTGCTACGTGCCGATCTCTCTGCTTATTGGACTTGGACTGCGCCCGGCTCTTTCCGGACTGAACCATCTGTTCGACAAGAAACTGGCAGAAACAGAATTTATGATGTGCGAACCTCACGAAGCAGAACTTAGCAGAAGTACACAGCTCTCCATGCTCTTACAGGCATCTCTTTCCATCGAAGACCTTCGCCTTGTAACAGCTGAACGGGCACAGAAATTTGAAAACAATTACCGTAAGATGATTCGCATCGGCTTCCTTGCCATTGCGATCATCCCTCTGATCTTCCTGATCCTGATGTTCAGTCTCGAATCAAAGATTGTATTCCTGACTTTATGGATCATTTCCATCATTGCGATTTCAGTATGGTTGATCGTTGTAGAATACATTCATACAAAATTAGAAGAACAGAAAAAGCTTGCCGGTATGTCTTACGAAGAAATGCTTGAAAACTTCCGTGGAAAGGAGGCGGAATAATTTGAAAAATATTTTTTTAATCCTGAAAAATGATCTGATGAAGATCCAGAAAAATGTCATTGCAATGATCGTTATTATGGGAATCACTGTAATTCCGACTCTTTATGCATGGTTTAACATTTCCGCAAGCTGGGATCCTTACGGAAATACAGGTGCGCTGAAACTTGCAGTTGCAAGTGATGATAAAGGGTATGAAAGTGATCTTATTGCCGTAAAGATCAACATGGGAGAGCAGATCCTCTCTTCTCTGCATAAAAATTCTCAGTTCAACTGGGTTTTTACTAATTCAAAAGATGCTCAAAAAGGTGTAAAATCCGGAGAATATTATGCTGCGATCGTAATCCCTGAAGACTTTAGCCAGAAAATGATGAGTGTCTTCTCTTCTGAAGCTGAACATCCGGATCTGACTTATTATGAAAATGAAAAAGAAAATGCAATTGCTCCGATCATTACCGGAAAAGGCGCAACGGCTGTCCAGAAACAGATTAATCAGACATTCATTGAGACAATTGCCCAGACCGCACTTGATGCATTTCAGACGGTAGATTCAATCGCAAAGAAGACAGGTGATGATTCTCTGATCAACAATATGAGTAGTAATTTGAATCAGATGGGATCTGATCTTGGAACTGTTGCTGCAACTGTTCAGTCCTTCTCAGACATGACAAACTCTGCAGTTACAATGCTGAACACAACAACAGAATTTCTTCAGGAAACCGGTTCCGGCACAAAAACCAGCCTCAATTCCTTAAAGAATTCTGATTCCGGAATTGATTCATTAACTGCTGCCCTGTCCGGAACTACAAGCACGATTTCTGACGCATTAGCACAGAATGCAAGCTTCTACACCGCTGTCTCTGATACTATTGACAAGGCTTTAAGTTCCTACAACTCAGATGCACAGGCGGCAGCAAATGCATTGTCTTCCGTAAGTAGCCGCGTACAAAATGTCATTGACGGGTATAATCAGCTTTCTGCTGCATTATCTGCTATTGCAGACGCCTCCTCAGATTATCCTGAGATTCAAAATGCGGTCAATGGAATCAATCAGCAGATTCAGCTGGCAATTGAACGACAGACTGCACTCCGTGATAAAATTAACGGTGCTGCAACTTCGATCACTACAGCAACTGCAAATGCCACTACATTAAAGAGTGAACTTGATAGTCTGATCAGCGAAGCAACCTCTTCTGTCAAAGCAGTCGAGACAACTTACGAACAAAATGTAAAAGGAAATCTTGATAATCTTTCCAATTCATTGAGTTCTACAACAGGTTCTGTCTCCTCTATGCTTGGAAGCCTTGACAGCAGCATTGAAAATATTGCTAACGTTACTGGCTCTGCTTCCAGCGGACTTACAGGACTTCAGACAGCACTTACTAATTCTGCTGCTCTGCTAAAAGAATCTTCTGAAAAGCTGACGGCTGTAGCTACAAAACTTTCCACTGATGATTCAGAAGGTATGGCTGCCGTAACAAACCTGTTATCCGAAGACTCTGAAACGATTTCATCTTTCCTCTCCTCTCCGGTCAAACTGGATGAGAAAAAGATTTATCCAATTGAAAATTACGGATCTGCAATGGCTCCATTCTACTCCACTCTTGCGATCTGGGTAGGTGCTGTTGTTATGGCTGCCATGCTAAAAGTCACTGTAGCTGATTCTACAAAGAAGATACTATTCCATCCGAAAGAATATCAGCTCTATATCGGACGTATCCTACTTCTGATCATTATCGGTTTCATGCAAAGTGCACTCATCTGTCTTGGAGATCTTTTCTTCCTTGGTATTCAGTGTAAGCATCCGGTAATGTTTGTACTAACCGGTATGTTTACAAGCTTTGTCTATGTGAATCTGATCTATGCACTGACTGTCTCCTTTGGAGATATCGGTAAAGCCATTGCCGTTGTCCTGATGGTAATGCAGGTCGCAGGAAGTGGTGGAACATTCCCGATCCAGTGTGCACCGAAGTTTTTCCAGGTTGTTTATCCACTTCTGCCGTTCACACACAGCATGAATGCGATGCGTGAATGTATTGCAGGGTTCTACGGAACAACTTATGCAGCAGAAATTGGAAAACTGGCAATCTACCTCGTTCCTTCACTGTTGCTTGGACTACTTCTTAGAAAACCGATCATAAAGATGAACGACGCATTTATGGAGAAGCTTGAAAGTACACATCTGATCTAATGTAATGGTCTAAAATATATAACTACAAAAAGCCCCCTAAAACATTACCGTTAACAGTTCTGTTTTAGGGGTTCTCTTATTATTTCATATTATTTTCTACCGTCTGCTGTACCTCCTTTGGTACTTCATCTGTAAAAATCGGAATAAAAATTTCTTCTTCGATACCTACTCCATAAACTTCATTACCATTGAGTTTTCCATCCATATAATGATCCAAAATCCAGGAATATATTTTCCCGAAATCAAACTTAATCGACGCTGCAACCGTTCCCGGAGCAAGATCATTTTGATTCTCTGAAAATCCAATCACCTTTACTCCATTTTCCTTTGCAGCCTCAATGCAGCCATTTCCAACTTTATTTGCGTAAATAAATAAAACATCTGCACCTTTTCCGATCATTTGGTTTGCAATCTCTTTTCCAAGTTCCTCATCTTCCCAACTATTCGCATAGGCCCTGAGTACTGTTGCATTCGGAAGCTTTCTATCCGCAGCCAGCTGACGAACATCCTTTTCATACTGATCCAGCAAGGTCTCCATTGCCTCATTCGGATAACCGGCAATAACGCCAAATGCTCCTGTCTTCGTCAGATTTCCACCAATGATTCCCGCCAAATGGCTTGCCTCCTCTTCTTTTGGATAAACAGAGAATGTATTTTTACCTGATGCCGATCGGCCATTTAAAATACAAAAATCAACTTTCGGATAATCTCCTGACACGGAAGAAACAACCTCCTTGAACTGTGATCCTGCAAGTATGATCAGATTATAATTATCTTCTGCATATCTGCGAATCACTGCGTCAAAGTCTTTCTCTTCGACATTACTCTGATACTCCAGATCAATTTTCTTATCTTTGTTCTGATTTGCAAGAATCCCTTCGTAATTTCCCTTATTCCAACTTTGATCATTTATATCTCCCGGAAGAATTACAACAACTTTCGGCTGATTGGCCGGAATAATTTTTCGGTAAGTAGTTCCTTCGATTACTGCAACAATGATAAGTAATACTGCAACAATGAAGACTGTCTCAGCTTTTATTTTCTTTTTTTTCCTGGTATCTTCCATGCCTTGTTATCCTTTATTTTTGAGTTCTGTATCTTTCAGATTCTCTGACTTTCGATTATAAATCTCCTAAAAAAGGTTTTCTATAGAGATACTTTCCATCTCCTCGATTACCTTTAAATTCGTTATTTTCAGCGATGATATTTCCTCTCTGCATTACGAGATCAATCTTTCCGTGCAGATCTGTTCCTTCATAAGAAGTATAATCAACAGCTCCGTGCATCATCTTGTGAGTCAATGTCTGTTTTGCATCAGCATCAATAATCACAAGGTCTCCATCTGCTCCCGGTTCAATAATTCCCTTCTTAGGATACATCCCGTACACCTTTGCCGGATTTGTACAAGCAACTTCTACCAGCTTGTTGATGCTGATTTTGTTTTTCATTACACCTTCTGAGAAAAGAAGAATCATTCTTTCTTCAACTCCCGGAGCTCCATTCGGACATTTTCTAAAATCATCCTTGCCGTCCTGTTTCTCTTTTGCATAATTGAATGGACAATGATCTGTCGCAACGATCTGAATCTCCCCTGCCTCTAATCCTTTCCACAGCGCATCAAGATCCTGCTGTGTACGAAGCGGTGGAGACATAATATATTTTAATCCATCCGGATCTTTATATCTGTCTTCTGTAAGTGTCAGATACTGTGTACATGTCTCAACAAAAATGTTTTTCTGTCCGTTTCTTCTTGCTTCTTCAACTGCTTCAAGACTTTCCTTACAAGAAAGATGTACAATATACACCGGTGCATCACCTGCAAGCTTCGCAAGATAAAGGACTCTTCTTACAGCCTCTGCTTCTGCAAGATTCGGCCTGCTCTTTGCATGATAGATCGGCGCAGTCTTTCCGGCATCACCATATTCTTTCTTCAGATGCTCTACCACATAATGATTCTCGCAATGGAATGCTGTGATTCCATGCAGTTCTTTCATCTTCTTAAGAACTTCTAAAATACCATCATCATCAATCTTATAGCCATAAGTCATATAAACCTTTGTGCTCTGGACTCCGTCATCCATCATTGTCTCAAGTTCATTTAAAATAGACTCGTCTACATGCTGGACTACTCCATGGAATCCATAATCGATAACAGCTTTATCGTCTGCCAGTCCATGATATACATCCAGTTGATGATGTAGTGGGCATCCTGCCGGTCCGAATCCCATATGGTCTACGATTGTTGTAGTTCCGCCGCATGCGGCTGCAACAGTACCTGTATAAAAATCATCTACTGCTCTCGCGATTCCGACATCAATATCCATATGCGTATGAACATCAATACCTCCCGGGAGAACATATTTTCCTTTCGCATCGATCACCTTATCTGCATCCCCAAATTTTGCTTCCAGGTTTTTTCCGATACATTCGATCACACCATCCTCAATCAGGACATCTGCTTCATAAGTGTCCTCCGGTGATACGATCATTCCATTTTTTACAAGTGTTTTCATGATACTTCCACTCCTCTCTTAGTTTCAGTTATACTTCTACCGCAGTCTATGCTTTCCATAGTTGTGGTGATTTTTGTGCCTGATGAGTGCTGTTTCTAACCTCTTTTTGCTGCTTTAATATAGATAAAGTATGCAAGACCTGCACCGATACTTCCTACTACATATGCATTGTCAAAGATAAATTTCAGTGGTGCAATATATTTTCCGGCAAAGATAATGATCATTGCTGCCACAAAAATAATGATGATCGGTACATTAAAGCCTTTTGAATAATAATATTTTCCGCCGTCTTCCTTGTACATATCAACCATATCAACCTCTGTCTTATGCTCAAACAGATAGGATACCAGATATAATCCTGAGATAGGTCCCAGCAACGCTCCAAGCATTCCACATACATTATAAATCAAATCGTACGCACTTGCCAGTGCATTCCACGGTTGAGCAAATAAAGCAAGTACTGCTGCAATCAAAGCAGCCTTTTTGTAGCTTACTTTCTTTGCAAATAAAGTTGCGATAACATTTGTCGGTGGAACCAGATTTGCTGCAACATTTGTTGTCAGTACTGCCATAATAATGAACAACGAGAAAATAATTACAATAAACGGATTGTCAAATTTACTTACAAGAACTGCCGGCTCCCAGATTGCTTCTTTAAATACAATTGCTGCTCCTGCTGTTCCGCAAATTCCTACAAAGGAAATGAATGCTGTCATTACAGGTGCCCCGACAAGCTGTCCTACTGCCTGTGCCTTCTGTGTTTTACAGTTCTTTGTGAAATCTGCCATAGACAGTGCAATACCACCGTCAAATGCAATCATTGAAGACAATGCCGGGAAAAACAGTGTCCAGAAATTCTTGGACGGATCTCCCTGAAGAGATGGGTCAGAAAGAAGTTTCGACACACTCCAATCTGCACTTCTAATTCCCCAGATGATTACGATAAAGCTCAACACAATCAATACCGGTGCTGCAAACTTTTCCAGTTTCTGTAATGCACTGGATCCTGATCCTGCAATATATACGTTCATTGCCCAGAATAATAAGAATGAAATAAATAAACCTTTAAATCCAAGTCCATGCCATGCTGGAATGATTGCTCCGATAATTGCATTAAGTGCCTGACCGCCAATCCATGCCTGAACACCGAACCAGAAACACCCAAGTACTCCACGGACAATTGACGGGACTACAGTTCCTTTTGATCCAAACACCATTTTACTGAGCATCGGATAACCAAGTCCATACTTTGTACCGAAATGTCCAAGAACAACTGCAAAAATCATAACAAGTGTATGTCCTAATACAATCGTTAACAATGCCTGTGCCCATGACATACCAGATACGATCAGTCCACTTGCCACCTGATATACTGCGATAGATACAATCATACCAATCCACAGATTTCCCATGTCCCATGCTGACCAGTTACGCTCTTTTGAACTCAATGGTTTTGTCGCATCTGCATAATTATTTTTGTATTTATGGATTTCCTTTTCACCTTCCGGTGTCAATTCTACCATATCGCCTATCTGTCTTTGAAAAGCCCCCATAATGTACCTCCATTGTTTTTTATTTTTGTTTCGATATATCATTTGCGCATTGATATCTTATACTTCAATTTTAGTACATTTTGTTGCATTTTCAATGTGATAACTTTCTACTTTTGTTTAATATTTACGGTTTTTATGTTAGATTTTCTACATTTCCATGAGAGAATTATTATTTTTTTATCTTTTATTGTTTGTTTCTGTATTCTGTCGGCGTAAGATTATATTTTTTCTTAAACATACTGCTGAAATAACGAACATCGTTAATTCCCACTTTTTCTGAAATTTCTCCTATTCTAAGCTGCGGATTCTTAAGAAATTGACAAGCTTTCTCCAGCCGGTAATCTATAATATATTCAGATACATTCTGACCTGTATGTTTTTTAAACAACTCACTCAAATAGTTGGGCGTGATACAAAGTTGTTCTGAAATCTTTGTCAAGGTCAGCTTTTGTGAATAATTCATAGAAATGTAGTCCATCGCTTTCTGAACAAAAAGATTTGTCACTTTCATTTCTTGTTTTTCTTCACTCCGAGGTTTCTGAATATTTTTCTCAATTTCTTCCAGAATTCCAATTAATTCTCTGGCATTTGTAGGCTTTGTCAGATATCTGGTCACACCAAGCTCTATTGCTCTCTGTGCAAAAGAAAAATCACTATAACCACTTAATATAATAATTTTTGTATTCTCATCCTTTTCACGGATTCGATTGATCAGATCCAGACCATTAATCTCCGGCATCTTAATATCAGTAATAATCACATCCGCATAAGAAACAGACAACTGTTCCAGCGCTTCCATGGCATTTTCAAATACACCTATAATCTCAAATCCAGGTCTGGATGACAATAATTTTGATAGACCATTCCTGATCTTCGGTTCATCATCTACAATTACGATTTTCATCTTCTGTAACCTCCTTTGCCTGATCCACTTCTTCTACTGGGAGAAGAATAGTAACGGTTGTCCCTTTCTGCCATTCACTGTCAATTTTTAATCCATATGCCTCTCCAAAATGCAGCTGAATTCTACGATGTACATTTCGCATTCCAATATACTTTCCACTGATTTCATCTGAAATAATACTCTCCCTAAACCTCATCAAACGATCTGGCTGCATACCGATTCCATCATCTGTTACACGTATCTCAAGAGTTCCTTCTCTGACGATCGCTTGAATCTGGATTCTGCCCATCTCCTTCTTCTTCTCAATTCCATGCAGAATCGCATTCTCCACAATCGGCTGAAGAATCAGCTTCGGAACAAAACACAGCTTTGCTTCTTCATCTATTTCTATCTGAACTGTCAGACGATCTTCTAATCGGTTCTTCTGAATACAAAGATAACTTTCAATATATTTTAATTCTTCCTCAAAAAGTACAAGCATCTCTTCTCCATGAAGTGAATATTTTAAAATATCTCCTAAAGATACTACAACATCACTTATCTCCCATTCTCCCTTTTCAATTAACATCCAATTGATAGAATCTAATGTATTGTAAAGGAAATGTGGATTGATCTGAGCCTGAAGTGCTGTAAGCTCTGCATTCTTCTGTGCCAGTTTTTGTTGGTATACTTCCATAATCAATTGGCGTAATCTACTGACCATATAATTAAAAGACTGAATCAGCATTCCTATTTCATCATGTGCTTTTGATTCTACCTGTATTTCAAAATCTCCTGCTTCGACCTGTTTCATAGCATTTTTCAATCTCCCGATTGGCCTTGTAAATGTATAGGACAAAATAAAAATTCCAACTCCTGCCGCCAGCATTGCTAGCAAAACAAGGCCCATAATTGCTTCTCGAAGTCTCTTTGCCTGTGGAAAGAAATCATCTGTCGAAACCACTGAATAAGTCTCCCATCCGGTCAGTCCATTATACTGCCTACAGGCAAAATAATCCTTATTATCCCAGTTGAATTCATATCTTCTAACTCCTTTTTCCATCCCTTTTGTTACGACATCTCCCCAATCATAAATATTTGTCTTATTCGAGCACAGAACATTTCCGGCGCAATCCACCAGATAAGTGTACTGATTTTGAAAGGTACTATAATTATTCAACATCAAAAGTCCAAACGTCTCCGGATTCAATTCTATCGCAAGAATTACCTTATTGATAGAACTTATAAATGTTACTACTTCTTCTGCATTTTTCTGACAAAGCGAACTTCCTTTTTCCGTCCAGGTACCATCTCCAACAAGGTTACTTGCTGCATTCTCATATACTTCCATCCGCCTTTTATCATTCACTGACTGACAGCCTGAATAGCTGTAATACACGGTTCCATCTTCATTCATCAGTATCAAATCTGAGCAGCTTGATATAAGATTTAAAAGCCCTTCCATCCAATCATTTAATTCTTCTGTTTCTTCCTGCGTATGTATCTCTTTTTTCAAATATGCCCTCACGATTTGACTGGATTTTACATTTTCAGCCAGACGATTGATCTGCTGAACCTGACTATTAATAGAGATATCAATTCTGTTAATTGTATCAGCCATCTCTTGTTCTTTGTTTTCCACTACAAGATTTTTTGCATTTTGATAAGAAAAATATCCAATCATTGATCCCATCAAAAGCACCAGTATCAAAAAAGAGAGCATTAACTTCTTTCGCAAAGTCATTTTATCTTTCTCCCTCCATACTTTTCTCCATGTCATTCCACTTGTGTTATCATCTTTGCAACATATTCCATTTTTTCACAATCAACAAATGAATAATTCATAACATAAATATTTTCATACTTTTTCTTCTTCTCACTTGAATGATAATAGGATGACAATGCAGCCAGCTTAATTCCTTTGCTCTTCATTTTATCCAGAAATTCTTCTTCACTCAGGTTTGTATCTACTTTCATTAAAAAATGTACTCCTGCATCTTCTTCCAGAATCTTGATTTTAGTTTTCAATGCTCCTTGTAAAAATGCTTCCAGGATCCTGTCTCTTTTCTGCTGATAATAGTTACGCAGTCGGTTAATATGTTTTTCAAATGATCCTGAATTCATAAACTGCGCTAACGTATATTGTTCAAAGTTTGATACCGTACAGGAATAAAAAGAAAGTTCTCTGTAAAATCGTTCTGCCAATTCATCCGGCAGCACCATATAACTGATTCGCACTGTTGAACACAAAGTCTTGGAAAATGTATTCATATAAATCACTTTTCCCGATACATCAATGCTCTGAAGCGATGGAATTGGCTTTCCATTCAATCTAAGTTCGCTGTCATATTCATCTTCTATAATATATCTATCTTTCGTTTTTGTCACCCAGCCAAGTAACTCATAACGTTTACTGATTGGCATTACGATTCCCGTTGGATAATGATGTGACGGAGAACAATGTATCACATTGATTTCTTTTTCTTCCAGTTCTTCTACCTTCGGTCCGTCCTCTTCTATTTCTATATACTCATAACAAGCTCCCATACTGCGATAAATTTTTGCGATTTTATGATATCCCGGATTTTCAACTGAATATTTCAATTCCTTTCCCAAAAGCTGAATCAAAAGACTGGACAAATATTCTGTTCCAGCACCAATAATGATCTGTTCCGGCCGCACCGTCATGTTTCGGAATGCTTTCAGATAATCCGCAATGCTTTGTCTTAATTCCATTACTCCGCCACACGGTGGATTAAGCATCAATTCAGTCTGATAGTCATTCATTACTGCCCGCATCGTCTTTGTCCAAATAGAAAATGGAAATGCACTCTGTTCCGTCTGATTACTCGTAAAATCTGCGATATAAGCATTCTTTCCACCGGTAAGGTTTAACTTATTGCTGTAAATCCTATTTTCTGATAAACCACTCTCGCTTTTCATTCTGTCATCCCGCAGGTCTGCTACATAAAACCCACTCTTTGGAACGGAATAAATATATCCCTCTGCTGCAAGCTGACCATAGGAATTCTCGACAGTGATCACACTTATGACCAGATTTTTTGCAAGTGCACGTTTTGATGGAAGTTTTTCTCCACTCTTAATTTTCCCTTGAATAATGTCATTTTTGATACATTTATACAAATATTGATAAAGCGTATCTGACCCTATATTTTCAAAATTATACGTCAACATATTTACTTTTTTCTCCATTCTGACCTTTTTGAATATATCAAAACTGAGTATTTTTATATAGTCACTTTGTCATTATACTATTACCTATCGAATTAGTAAAGAAAAGGAGATTTAAAAATGAGTACAAATAATGAACGTTATGAATTGAATAAAAATCTGGCACAGATGTTAAAAGGTGGAGTGATCATGGATGTTACAACTCCGGAACAGGCAAAGATTGCAGAAGCTGCCGGTGCATGTGCTGTTATGGCGCTGGAAAGAATTCCGGCTGACATCCGCGCTGCTGGTGGAGTTTCCCGTATGAGTGACCCGAAGATGATCAAAGGAATCCAGGAAGCTGTTTCAATCCCTGTTATGGCCAAATGCAGAATCGGACATTTTGCAGAAGCTCAGGTACTTCAGGCAATTGAAATCGACTATATTGATGAAAGCGAAGTCCTTTCACCTGCAGATGATGTCTACCATATTAACAAAAGAGGGTTTGGTGTTCCATTTGTCTGCGGTGCAAAAGATCTTGGCGAAGCACTTAGACGTATCAATGAAGGAGCTTCTATGATCCGTACAAAAGGTGAACCGGGAACCGGTGATATTGTTCAGGCAGTTCGCCATATGCGCAAAATGAACAGTGAAATTTCCAAACTAGTAAGTATGCGTGAAGATGAACTTTTCGAGGCAGCCAAACAGTTGCAGGTTTCTTATGATCTTGTCCTTTATGTACATAAAAACGGAAAACTTCCTGTTGTAAACTTTGCTGCCGGCGGTGTTGCAACTCCTGCTGATGCCGCTCTTATGATGCAGTTAGGCGCAGAGGGAGTCTTTGTCGGTTCCGGTATCTTCAAATCCGGAAATCCGGCGAAACGTGCTGCTGCTATCGTACAGGCCGTTACAAACTATACAGATGCAAAACTGATTGCTGAACTTTCATCTGACCTTGGCGAAGCTATGGTCGGCATCAACGAACAGGAAATTGAACTTCTCATGGCAGAAAGAGGAAAATAAAATGACAATCGCAGTACTTGCCCTTCAAGGAGCATTCATAGAACACGAACAAATGCTTCAAAAGCTTGGAGTTCATACCATTGAACTCCGACAGGCTTCTGATCTGCAAAAAGATTTTGATGGGATTATCCTTCCCGGCGGTGAAAGCACCGTTCAGGGAAAACTCTTACACGATCTTAACATGTTCGAACCTTTAAAAGAAAAGATTCAATCCGGAATGCCTGTTCTGGCCACTTGTGCCGGAATGATTCTCCTGGCTTCTGACATTGCTGAACAAGACGAAACCTATTTTGAAACCATTCCTATGACAGTCAAACGAAACGCCTACGGTCGCCAGCTTGGAAGCTTCCATACGAATGCTGAAGCAGCCGGTATCGGTGAAATTCCTATGACTTTCATCCGTGCCCCTTTTGTAGAATCCGTTCATGCTGACGCTTCCGGAAACACACCTGAGATCCTCAGTATTGTAGAGAATCGTATTGTCGGAGTGAAATATAAGAATCAGATGGCATTTGCATTTCATCCGGAATTAGATCAGGACACACGGATTCATGAAGCATTTCTAGGGATGATCAGATAGTTATCGCAGCATTCTCCAAGGTCTCGTGCAAGTACGGACTTTGGCTCGTTGCTCGCGTAAATAAAAGAAACCGACAGGATGTTTTCTAAATGAGCTTATCATTTTCATCCTGTCGATTTCTTTCTTTTTACTAGTACTATTAAGCAGGTTTTTTACATTGGTGTTCCAACCTCTATCAGATTTCCATCCAAATCATAAAAACGAACAATCTTCTGTCCCCAGCTATGCGTCATCAAACGATTCACATACTTTATATCCGGATAAAGCTTATCCAGTTTTTCGACAAAAGCTTCGATATTCTTCTCCTCAAAATATAACTCACAGGAATTACTCTCTGAAATGATATCTCTTTCCAGAAAGTTCTTCCAAATTGTTTTCTCCTGAAGAACAAGTCCCTCTGTCAGAATGACATTTCCTTCATTATCAAGTATTACATCAAGTCCAAATAAATCATGATAAAATTTCTTCGATTTCTCGATATCTTCTACAACAATCAAAATATTTCTTAATCTCATACTTCATAATCTCCTTGTGAGGTTTTATGCATCTACTTTCCACTCTGCCAGCGGTTTTAACTCAATCTTTGTTCCGTTTGGAAGCGAAAACCAATGGTCATTGATTGCTTTTACCGGATACGCTTTGATTTTCTCCATAATCTCTGCCTCTGAATCTACTGCAATGGAAATATGATCATATCCATTTTCTGATGCTGCATCCAGCTCCTCTACTTCGCAAAGCTGGATACCTTCTTTGTACCAGCATTTTCTTCCCGGTTTTTCACCGATTTCTCTCCACATATGCATCTCAAATACATCTTCAAAAAAATGTTGTGCTTCTTCATATAATTTTGTACGGATTGCCGCGTGATCGATTCTTGCCATCTTGACACACTCCTTTTTGCTTATTCTACTACCTATATTACGTTATTTCTTTTTATTTTTCATTATAAACTCAAATTGTTTAACAAAAAAAACAGCGCTTTCGCACTGCTTCTCATTCCTGTCTATATTCCATGTACCTTCAAAACTACATACAGTCAAAACCAACATCATCATCCAAACCTATCACTGCTTTGGTTATGCCCTCGACCTATTAGTAACAGTCAGCTCCATGTGTTACCACACTTCCACCTCTGCCCTATCTACCTCGTCGTCTTCAAGGGG
>OLQO01000738.1_pt1 | contig 25192 bp, 16 predicted proteins | sample 1672281 | NCBI WGS metagenome assembly OLQO01 (sample SAMEA3136667, study PRJEB25190) | human gut metagenome | biome: human gut; feature: human-associated habitat; material: faeces | place: Austria | collected 2013
TACAAACAGGTACTAATGCTTCAGGTATGTTTGCTTATCTAACTAATATAGAAAAACTAGATTTATCAAAACTAGATACTTCATACATAACAAATATGTCTAAGATGTTTTATATGAGTTCAGGTTTAAAATCAATAGATTTGTCTAACTTTGATACAAGCAATGTTACTAATATGAATGGTATGTTCTGGGGATGCTCTAGTCTACCTGCTTTAGATTTAAAAACATTCAATACTAGTAAAGTAACAGATATGAATAATATGTTCGCAGAATGTTCTAATATAACAGAATTAGATTTATCTAATTTTGATACATCTAATGTAACATCAATGGGTAATCCTTATTCATATAGTTATGGAGGAATGTTTAGAAATTGTAAGTCATTAAAGAAATTAAATGTAAGTTCATTTAATACTTCAAAAGTAAAAACAATGAGTAATATGTTTCAAGGATGCTCTAGTCTAACCACTTTAGACCTATCTAACTTTGATACTTCTAATGTAACAGCAATGGCATCAATGTTTCAAGGATGCTCCAATCTAACCACTTTAGATTTATCAAACTTTAATACTAGTAAAGTAACAAATATGCAAGGTATGTTTTATGGTTGCAGTAGTCTAACCACTTTAGATTTATCAAACTTTAATACTAGTAAAGTAACACTAATGAATAATATGTTTTATGGATGCTCCAATCTAACTACTTTAGATTTATCTAGTTTCAATACAGGTAGTGTAACAAATATGGTATTTCTGTTTTATGGATGCTCCAATCTAACTACTTTAGATTTATCTAATTTCAATACAGATAGTGTAATAAATATGTTGGGAATGTTTAATGGTTGTAGTTCACTAACTAGCTTAGATTTAAGTTCATTTAATACATCGAGTGTTACTAATATGAAAGGAATGTTTAGTTATTGCAGTTCATTAACAAATTTGAATTTATCAAACTTTGATACATCAAATGTAATCAATATGGAAGAAATGTTTAGAGGTTGTACTTCATTAGTAAGTCTAAACATATCTAGTTTTAATACTAGTAAAGTAACAAGTACTTGGTATATGTTTATGTATTGCTCTAAAATAACGATATTAGATTTATCAAGTTTTGATACTTCTAGTGTTACTTATATGGATGGAATGTTTTATTTAGCGAGTTCTTTAAAAACAATATATGCATCAGATTTATGGAATACTAGTAAAGTAACAGGTTCTACAAATATGTTTGGTAGTTGCTCTTCATTACAAGGTAAAATACCATTTGATAGTACTAAAACAGATGTAACTATGGCTAATTATACTACAGGATATCTAACATATAAGAGTAATAACTAAGTATATATTTATGGCTTATATATAATGGGTATGTAGATACATTGTTATTAGACTATAGGCTAATAACAACACTTTAATACCTTAGAATTAAAGTGAATATAATATATTATCTAAATATGTCGAATATCTTTACAAATAAATAAACTATTGCTATAATGTAAGTGTAAAATAAAGGAGAGCCTATGATTACACAAACTATAGATATATCTAATGTAAAAAAGATATTAAAATATTGTCCACATTACGATGATATAATAAATTCAGAAGTCGACTATGAAGATGAATTATCATTTGATTTAATAGATTGGTATAAAGATTTAATATTCTCTTGTAATGCCGATAACGAAGAAGAAGTAAAAATAATTAGATTAATTGATAGGAGTCTCTATATGTATGTAAATAGTTATAAATATAAAATAGGCTTAAAAAAAATAATAGATATAAAAGATATAGATTTAAATAGTGATAAAAGTATTAAAAATCTAATTAAAAAGATTATTAATTATACCACTAAATATGAAAATAACGAAATATTAAATATAACTAATGGAAGATGGCTATAAAATATTATAGCCATCTTAAATATTTAATAAACAAATTTCATAATAATATGATAAAATAATAAGTAGGTGGTAGTATGTATATAAATGTATTAACTCAAATAGGAGCCAAAGCAGTAGATCAAAATTATATCTATTCAGTACCAAAAGAATTAATAAGTAAAATAAAAGTAGGTATTAGAGTAAAAATAAGTTTTGGTAAAATGATTCTTGAAGGATTTGTTACTAAGATAAATCCAGATATAAATTATGATAAAACCAAAATAAAAGATATACTAGATATAGTAGATGATACTCCAGTATTAAATAAAGAAATGCTTCTTCTAGGTAAAGATATGAGTAATAAACTATTATGTTCATTAGTATCAGCCTATCAAGTAATGCTACCTAAAGCCCTAAAAGCTGAAATAAATACCAATATCAAAATAAAATATAATAAATATCTTAAAAGATTAAAAAGTATTGAAGAAATAGACGAGTATATTAAAGATTGTAAATATGAAAGTCAAATAAATATATTATGTAAGTTAAAAGAAGGAGATATCTTAATAACTAAAATGACTAGTAGTATTAATACTATTATTAAATATGGTTTTGCTAAAATAGTCATGGAAGAAGAAAAAAGATATAATTATACAGGTTCACATAACTATAAGAAAGTAGAACTAACTGATAAACAAGAAGAAGTAGCTTCTAGAGTAATAAATTCATTCGGTACTTCAAAAACATTTCTTTTATATGGAGTTACCGGTTCTGGTAAAACTGAAGTATATATGAATATTATAGAAAAGGCTATTAGTAATGGAAAGACTGCTATTATGTTAGTACCAGAGATAAGTCTAACACCTCAAATAGTAGGTAAATTTATCTCTAGATTTGGTAATATAATATCTGTATTACATTCTAAATTATCTGATACTGAAAGATATGATGAATATAGAAAAATAACCGAAGGTAAATCTAAGATAGTAATAGGTACAAGAAGTGCTATCTTTGTACCATTTAATAATATTGGAGTAATAATAATCGATGAAGAACATACTTCTTCATATAAACAAGAAAATCATCCAAGGTATAATGCCAAAAATATAGCTATTTGGCGTAGTAACTATCATAAATGCCCAGTATTACTAGGTAGTGCTACTCCTAGTCTAGAATCAATGGCAAGAGCAGGTAATAAAGTATATGAACTTCTAACACTAACTACTAGAGTAGGATCTAGTACTCTTCCTAAAGTCCAAATAGTAGATATGAAAGAAGAAGTAAAAAAAGGCAATTTCATATTATCAAGTATTTTAAAAGAGAAGATAAAAGAAAAACTAGCTAAAAATGAACAAGTAATATTACTTCTAAATAGAAGAGGATACTCTTCAGTAATAACCTGCAGGGACTGTGGTTATACTTTGAAATGTCCAAACTGTGATATTACATATACTTATCATAAAAGTAGTAATAACCTAAAATGTCATTACTGTGGTAAATCAGTACCATTAAATAATAAATGCCCTAAATGTGGGGGAGAAAATGTCAAAGACTATGGACTTGGTACTGAGAAACTAGAAGAAGAATTACATAAATTATATGACACTAAAATAGTTAGAATGGATGTCGATACCACTAGTAAAAAAGGACAACATGAAAAAATAATTGAAGACTTTGGTAGTCATAAATATGATATCTTAATAGGTACTCAAATGATAGCTAAAGGCTTAGATTTTCCACTGGTAACTCTTGTGGGAGTAGTATCTGCTGACTCATCATTAATGGTACCAGACTTTAGAGCAGGAGAAAATACCTTCCAGTTACTTTCCCAAGTATCTGGTAGAGCGGGCCGTAGTACAAGTCCTGGTGAAGTAATAATCCAAACATATAATAAAGAACATTATAGTATCGAATTATCTTCAAGACACGACTATATAAGTTTCTATAAAGAAGAAATGCAAATGCGTAAAATGCTAAAATATTCACCATACTATTATATGACTTTAATTAGTATTACCTCTAAAGATTATAATATAGGTTTTGAAGAATCCGGTAAAATAGGAAACTATTTAAAAAGTAAATTAAACCCCAGTACCATAATATTGGGACCTACTACTGCAAGTATGTTTAAAATAAATAATATATATCATTATCAAATAATATTAAAATATCAAAAGGATAATAACCTATATGATACATTAAAATTTATTGATAGTATGTATAAAAATAATTCCAAGGTAAAAGTAGAGTTTGATTTTGATCCAATAAGGATATAAAAATCTTGCTCTTTTTTTCTTTTTACTATATAATTTAATTATGGTAGGTGATAGAGAATGAAGAAGTTATCAAATAAAGGATTTACTTTAATAGAGTTATTAGCCACAATATTAATAATAGGTTTAGTATTAGGTCTAACAACATATGGTATTATTAGTTCAGTAAAAAGTGCTAAAGATGAAGGCTCAAAATTAACATTAGCTGGTATAAAAGAAGCTGCTAGAACATATTCAAATGAATACACAGATGATACTTGGAAGGCTTCTAATAAACTTAATAATATATATTTTTGTACTACAATACAAGAACTTATTAATAAGGGTCTTTTAGATAAAAATGCTAAAAATGTTGAAGGTAATACAATAGGTTTAAATGATTATATAGCAGTAGTAAAAGATAAAACTACTAAGGTAATAAAAAAAGAATTTGTTTTAGCTTTACAAGCCTTCAATGAAGATGAAGAAAAACACGAGGCACATCAATATTGTACTGGTAATATTAAACCAGAAGATATAAAGAAATTGCCTATCATTAACAAAAAAAATACATATACTGATACTATAATTGCAGAATTTACAGATGCCGAATTTAAAACTAAAGATGGTAATGTTAGTAATATTAAAAAGAGAGAATGTCTTTATGACGAAACTACCAGTGGTAATTTTACAAGCAAAGGTACAATCACTAATAAAGAGTGTAAGATTGAAGGATTAGTGCAAAACAAAAACTATTATGTTAAAGTTTGTATGACATCAAAAAATGATTCACGTGCTTGTTCTACTCCAGAAATAGTTAAAACAAAAGAAGTAAAATCTCCAAGTATAAATATAAATACAAATGATAGTATTAAGATAACTTATGATGATACCAATATAATAGATGAAAATGGTAATCAAAATGGTAATCATTATTTTAAATCTGATGTTAATGCTACATCTAATAAAAATGTAAGTACTTGTAACGAAGAGGGAGAAACTTTTTCTTGTAGTAGTGATAGTACTATAAATATTACAGAAGATAAATGGTATAAAGTAGATGACAAAGAAGTTAAATTATCTTATACAAATAGTGGAGATATTACTATAGCTGCGGTAACTAGAGACAAGAGTGGTAATTATAAATCTACTGATAAAAACTATAGTTTATATAAGATTATATTTAGTAGAGGAACTGCTGATACAATTGGTGGACAAACTAATGATATTAAAAAATTGTGTTTGGTAAATAAGGATGAAACATGTACTATTACTTCTCCAATTATAAAAAAAGCAGGATATAATGTAGTTGGTTGGAACACCGATAGTAATGCTATGACAAGTACTTGGTCACAAAACACTTCAAAAAATATAAATAAGAGTGAAACATATTTTCCAATAGTAAAATTAAAGACGTATACTATAAAATATAATGCTAATGGTGGAAGTGGTGCGCCTAGTAATCAAGTAAAAGAACATAATAAAAACATAACTTTAAGTACTAGTAAACCTATTAGAACAGGATATACGTTTGTTAATTGGAATACTAGTAGTGCTGGTAATGGAACCTCATATTCTGCTGGTGCAACATATTCTGGTAATAGTGATATAACTATGTATGCTCAGTGGCGTAGAAATAGAGTAATAATAAACTTTAGTGTTAATGGTGGTACCTTGATATCTACGGCAGCATATTCAGTAGATGCAAATGGTATAGTTACTAAAAATGGTAGTAATTTACATTCAATGTATTATAATGATACTATTATGTCTACTGGATTACCTAATTATAATAATTCAAGTTATTTAAATATTATGCGAAATGGTTATGAAGGTGTAAGTGGAGCAGAATGGAAATGTTTAAGTGGAAACTGTACTAAGCAAACATATAGTCAAGATACAAATACATATAAAGCTAGTGATTTCTGTGATGCTAGTAAAACTGATTGTACAATAACGCTTGGAGTTAATTGGACTGAAGTTAGTACAAAAACAATGTATATAAATGCTAATATTGGTTTAAATTGCCGTAGTGGTTCAGGAACAAGTTACTCTATAGTTACAGCTTATGCCTGCGGTGTACCAGTTAAAGTAAGAACTAAGCTAGTTAATGATTGGTGGTATGAGGTTGATGATAAATGCTACATGTCAAAAGGTGGAACAGGTTCAGATGGTAACTGGAAAGATTATTTGGTTGATAGTAGAAGTAAATTAACTTGTCCAACCAGTTCTGGCGGTTCTGGAGGCTCAGGCGGTGATTCTGGTGAAGGAAAATTGTTAAATTGTACTTGTAATGAAGATGCTGATTGCGGTGTTGCAGGAGGTAATTTAATTAATTTATATTGTGATACAAATATGAAGAGTGGAAAAACAGAAAAAGAAGGAAAATATATGTGTGCTTGGAAAAATAAATACAAACCAAATGTTACACATTGGTGTTGGACTCGATAAAAAGACAAATATTTAATTATAATAAAAAACTACTTAAAAAAAATTAATAGAAAGTAAGAAAACAAGTAAATATTAAAATACTTGTTTTTTTATACAAATTTTTCTTATTGTTTAAGCAAGCAAGAAATACATTATATTTCAGTTATAAAATATCTTGCTCTTTTTTACCTTTTACTGTATAATTTAATTATGGTAGGTGATAAAGAATGAAGAAATTATCTAATAAGGGTTTTACTTTAATAGAGTTATTAGCCACAATATTAATAATAGGTTTAGTATTAGGTTTAACAACTTATGGTATTATTAGTTCAGTAGATAAGGCTAAAATTACTAGTACAACAATATCAGTAAGTGGTATAAAAGAAGCTGCTAGAACATATTCAAATGAATACACAGATGATACTTGGAAGGCTTCTAATAAACTTAATAATATATATTTTTGTACTACAATACAAGAACTTATTAATAAGGGTCTTTTAGATAAAAATGCTAAAAATGTTGAAGGTAATACAATAGGTTTAAATGATTATATAGCAGTAGTAAAAGATAAAACTACTAAAGTAATAAAAAAAGAATTTGTTTTAACACCACAAATTAGTGAGAATGAAACGGATAAAATAGAGGCATTTAATTATTGTACTGGTGGTAAAAAACCAGAAAATATAAAGAAACTCCCTACTATTAAAGGGGAAAAAACATATACTGATACTATAATTGCAGAATTTACTGATGCCGAGTTTAAAACTAAAGATGGTACTAGTAGTAATATAACAGAAAGGAAATGCAGCTATGCTAAGAGTAGAATTGATGGCGGAAATGCAGAATTTATAGAAAATAACAATACTACAATTAATGGTAATAAATGTAAGATTACAGGACTAGAATCAAATACGGGATATGACATAAGAGTATGTATGACATCAAGTAATGATTCAGAGGCATGTACTACAAAAAATATTAAAACACTAGATATAAAAGAACCTACTATAAGCATAAATGGTAATGATAGTATTAAGATAACTTATGATGATACCAATATAATAGATGAAAATGGTAATCAAAATGGTAATCATTATTTTAAATCTGATATTAATGCTACATCTAATAAAAATGTAAAGAAGTGTACATTAAGTACTATAACAAATAATTATGTTTGTGATAAAGAGACCAAGGAAATATCAATTAATTCTTGGTATAAAGTATCAGATAAAGAAGTAATACTTTCTTATACAGAGAATGGGGATTTTGATGTTACTGCTGAAACAAGAGATAAAAGTAATAATTCTAAGTCAAGTACAAAAAGTTTTAGTTCTTATATAACTATATTTAGTAGAGGAACTGCTGATACAATTGGTGGACAAACTAGTGATATTAAAAAGTTATGTTTAGCAGATAGAAATAAAAGTTGTACTATTACTTCTCCAATTATAAAAAAAGCAGGATATAGTGTAGTTGGTTGGAATACTAATAGTAGTGCTACAACAAGCAGTTGGAATGTAAATATTTCAAAATCTATAAATAAGAGTGAAACATATTATCCAATAACTAAATTGTCAACATATACCATAACATATAATAATAATAATGGAAGTGGATGTACATCAAAGACTGTTAATTATAATTCACAAATTGGTACTTTATGTACTCCAAAAAGGAAAGGCTATACTTTTATTGGATGGTATAACCCTGATTACAAAGACAAACCTTTAAATTATTATGCTGATACAAATCCAGATTTATATAATGCTTTTAATTATGATGCAGATAAATTATATAACCATTATTTAACATATGGTGTAAATGAAGGCCGAAGAGTAGCACAATATTTATCATCTGATACATATAACTATACAAAAAATATAACAGTCTATGCTGGCTGGAAGGCAAATAAAATTAAAATTAAATATAATGTTAATGGTGGTCAATTAAATACTAATAATTCTGCTTATAGTACAAGTGGATCATATGTAACATTAAACGGAAGTACAATAATAGAAGCATATAATTATGGTGATATGTTAGGTTCGAATGGTTTATATAATTATAATAATCCTGCATATATAAATATTGTAAGAAGTGGCTATAAAGCAGTTAGTGGTAAAGAATGGTATAATGATGCAAAAAATACATTTAATCAAGCAACTAGATATGATGTCAATGATTTATGTGATGCATCTAATTCAGATTGTGAAGTAACATTATATGTTAATTGGATTAAGGAAGATTCTATTAATGATTATAGATGTTCAGGTAGTGATTACTATTATATTACTACATGTGATTCTGCTTCAAGCGCTGATGCAAGATGTAACTACACATCAAAGAATAAACAAAGTACATCAGGCACTATTCTCAGAAATAATTTAACACAATGTCATAAAGTTACATTTTATGCTGATGGAGGTAAATTTAGTGATGGCACTACAGAATTCTTCTTTATGGCCACCGCAGGAGTAAGGTATACCTTTGATAGTAGTTATTATTTAACGAATATTACTATGCCAAGGATATCAAGAAGCGGCTGCTCACTATATGGTTGGTACTATTATCCAGAAAGTAAAGTCATTAGGCAGTGGTTTGATGTTGATAGTGATGAATACAATATTGAACTTAAGGCTAATTGGTATTGCCCTAGTAGTGGTGGTACTGGTGGTGGTGGTACTGGCGGTTCTCCCGTAAAACCATGTGGCTATTGTACTAAAGATAGTCAATGTAGTGCTAGTAATTCATGTGGTGCTGCATGCGTAAATAACCAGTGTAGAGTATATCAGCAAAAGCCAAATGGTAGTTGTACAGGAACTTATGATGCATGTAATTAGAGGTGAAATATTATGAAAAAAAAGATATTAATTATACTACTATTAGTACTAGTATTTGCAATTATTTTTGTAACTATTATTTATATTACAAATAGAAATAATATAAAAATAGAAGAACTATATGGAACATGGAGACTTGAAGAAAATAAAACTATATTAGATGGAAAAGAAACTTCTAATATGGTTCCATGGAGATGTGTTATTGAATTACAAAAAAATAATAATATGAAACTTTGCTACTATAATAGTGATGATAATATCGAGTGTGGCACAGTAAATTATACATATGAAGGCGGTATCTTAAATATTAAAGATAATGATTGGTATTTAAAAGGCAAATATTATGTTACTTTAGAGGATGCCAATATGCTGATATTAAAACAAGAAATTTCAAAAGAGGAACAAACTATCATTTATTATAAAAGAAGCTAAAAAATATGAATTTATTTCATATTTTTTTCTTATTACTAATATATTTAAATAGAAAGAAGAGGAAAGAATATGATTAATAAGAAAAATTTATGGTTTTTAACATTATTTAGTTTAGTATTAGTATTATCTATTTATTATGTAACAATGCCTAATGAAGTATTTGATAAAGATTTATCAAATAAAGAATCAGAAACTACAAGTACAGAAATAAAAGAATCAAGTGTAGTTGCTTCTCTTAAAGTAGAAGATGATACCACAGTTAAAGAAAAAATAAATAGCTTGAAAGAAAAAATTACTGATAAAAGTGTCAGTATCGAAGAAAAAAACAATTATTTTGAAGAATTAAAATTAATAAATAAAAATTCTTCTAAAGAAGAGACAATAGAAACTAAGATAAAAGAAATGTGCAGTTGTGATAATTTTGTTAAAATAGATGGTGATAATGTAAGAGTGGTACTCGATTCAGATGATTCTAATACCTCTAAAGCTAATGAGATAATGCGACTAGTTCAAAAAGAGTTTGACAATAAGATGTATATTTCGGTAAAATTTAATTAAATTAGGTTAAAATACCTCACTTTATTTTAATATAGGAATACAATAATATGAAAAGACATTGACCACCCTATGTACAAGGGAAGTGAGGTATTTATGAGTAAAGGTATATTAACCAAAAGAGAAAAAGAAGTATTTTCGTTACTAGTGGATAATAAAAGTACGAAAGAAATAGCTGATATTTTAAATATTAGTGAGAAAACAGTTAGAAATCATATTTCTAATACTATGCAAAAACTATCTGTAAAAGGAAGAGCACAAGCGGTGGTAGAACTAATTAGGCTTGGTGAAATATCATTATAAGCACAAATTGTGCTTTTTTCTTTTTCTCATGTAATTTATTTACTAATTAACACATATATTTTACTAGGTGATAGGTTTATGTTAAAAAGAATGTCTATTAAAAAAATAATGGTATCTACTGCAGCAGTTTTACTGCTGCTAATAATATATTTAATACCAGATAATAGAAAAGAAATAGAATTAAAAAACAAAGATATTGAATATACTTATAATAATATTACTGATACAATATATTTAATAGATAAAAATGATTATGTAGCAAGAACAAATATTGTTAGTTGTAATTGTAATGATATAGATAAAGCTAAAGATCTATTAGATAGTCTTACTATTGGAGGAAAAAAATCAAATATTATTCCTAATGGCTTCAGGAGTATTATACCACCAGATACTAGTATACTTAATATAGAATTAAAAGATAAAATATTAACAATAGATTTTTCAAAAGAATTTCTTGATGTATCAGAAGTAGAAGAAGAAAAGATGATTGAATCAATAATTTATACTTTAACTAGTATCAAAGGTATAGATAAAATAATAATTAAAGTAGAAGGAAATATATTAACAAATCTTCCACATAGCAAAAAAATAATTCCTTCAGTATTAGATAGAAGTTATGGTATAAATAAAGAATATGAATTAACAACGATTAATAATATTGATTCATATACGGTATATTATGTAAATAAATATAACGATAGTAATTATTATGTACCAGTAACTAAATATATAAATAAAGAGGAAATAGAACCGGTAAAAGTAATAATTAAAGAATTAAGTAGTTCTCCAATATATGAAACAAATTTAATGAGTCATTTAAATGCCGGTGTAGTATTAAATGACTATGAATTAGAAGGTAATAATTTAAAATTAAATTTCAATGAACTATTATTAAGTGATCCAGATAGTAACAAAATACTTGAAGAAGTTATATACACAATAGGACTTTCTATGAATGATATATATAATAATTTAGAAACAGTATCTTTTTATGTTAATAATAATGAGGTATATGCTTTAACATTAAGTGATTTGAAATAAAAAATATTTTCTTTCAATTGACTAATAAACTTCAAAATGATATACTTAAATAGAAAGAGTAGGAGATATCTATGAAGGAAAATAAAAAAATTAAAATAATTGGAACTATTATTGGTATAGTACTATTTGTTATATTGATCGCAGGATTTACTTTTGCTTGGTTTACTTGGGAAAGTAGTAGAATAAATATAAGTGGTAATACAGCTTGTTTTAATATTAATTATACCGAAGGTAATTTAGTTACTGATGATATGCTACTTGTAGATGCTAATAAATTAATATCTAATAATAAGATTACAATAAAAAGAGGAATGGCTGTAACTAATTTAAGTGCTAGCAAAGATCCAAAATGCACAAAAGTAAAAGCCAAATTATCCATTCAATTAAATGCAGATTTAATACCAAGCATATATAATGCTTCGGGTAGTTGTTCTGGAGCACTAAATTATGTAGTAGCAAGTTATGATGCATCCCTATTTTCTGGAGTTGATGCAAGAACGCTAGAAAATATGACTTTTGATATTTTAGCTACAGATACTATTCCAAGTTCTGGTAGTAGAACTGTCTATGAAAAAGCACTTGCTGATGACGGTACAAGACAAGATTATCTAATAATATTTTATATAGATGGAAATAAGGCTAATGATGATATTGATAGTAAAAATATTATTGTTAAAGCTAATGTGACTGCTGTTCAAACTAATTAAAAAAAATACTAGAATAATAAACTCTAGTATTTTTTAATTACTCCAAAATAGGTGAAAAGTAAAATAAAAAAGCCTTATTTTATAAGGCTTTAATATTTAAAGTGGTGTCCTGGTGGAGATTCGAACTCCAGACCGATCGCTTAGAAGGCGATTGCTCTATCCAGCTGAGCTACCAAGACATCAGTCAATATAGATTATACAACAACATTAAAAAAATAGCAACCATTTTTTAAAAAAAATTGCAAAAATTTAATATTTAATATATAATTTAATTGTAGGTGAGTAATGAAAAAGAAAATTAATATTATATATTTACTATTTATGTTATTTTTAGTACTATTAAACTACATTACTAAGAATAGTAATATATTAAATTTAGTATTAAGCTCTAGTCTAAGTATATTACTATATAATATATTTTCAGAATTAAATATAAAAAGTACATTAGAAAAGTATAAAAATAAATATAAAATATATAAAATAACAATTATATTTATTAGTTTATTATTTATAGTATTTAGTGCATTATCATTCTTAATAGGTAGTGTTATGTCTATTAAAGGATTAAATATAATAAATGTACTTGGAGTATTATTTACTTTAACTATAATTATAATTAAAATAACAAGTATATTTCTAGAATATACAAAATATAAAAAACTGGGTAATAAATTATTTAATATATATTTATTATTACTATTATTAATAAATAGTATATCAAGTATACTTTTATATCAAGTATTTAAATTAGATGATTATATTAAAGTATTACTGTTATACTCAGTAAATATAATGATATTTATTATAATAATGTTATTACTATATATCTTTATATTAAGAAAAAATAAAGTAAAAGTAAGAGAAAAATATAATTATAAAGAAATAATAAGAAGTATATTAGATATTAATAAAAGTATAACTATATATAATCTTATTAAAGAAGGCTATATATATACATCAATAATAATACTATATTATACTTTAATTAATAAATATAATTATAGTTATGAAAATACAAGTATAATTATAGTTAATGTATACTTCTATGGAATATACTTTATAAAATATATTAGTTATATATTAAAAAAACATCTTGAAGTAAATAGCGATAATTTTAGTAATCAAATAATTAAAGTATCTAATTATTTGATTACAATAACAATACTTTTAATGATAATATCTGGTCCTATTTGTAAAATACTATTTAGTAATAATAATTTTCTGTTTGATTTAGTAGTATTAATATTCTTTTATACATTATATAATTATGTAATGGATATAAGTATAAAAGTTACCAGTAGTAAAATAAATAAAATATCCTTATTAAGTGGATTAATAATTAAACTAGTATTTGAAATACCACTTATTAATGCCAGTTATCGTATGGGTAGTAGTCTATATTTTGGTAGTGTATTATCTATAATAATAGGTATGGCTACTAGTACAATTATTAGTATTATATTTATAAATAAAAAGTTAAAAATAAGCATTTTAAATAATTTTAGTAATATTTTAAATATTATTTACGAAAATATAATATTATGCTTAATATTAGTATTATTAACCTTAATAGTAAGAGTAGAAAATACCAGTATAATAGGAAGTATCTTAGTAATAATATTCTATACATTTATTACAATATTATTTTACATAATCAAAAAAATACTCAAGAAAAAAGTGTGAGTTTATTGCACTTTTTTTTATATTATGATATCATTGTATTAGTAGAAAAGTAAGGTGAATATAGTGAAAAAGAGTAAACTATTTATGATAATTTCTTTAAGTGTATTAGTGATAACAATAATAGTAAGTGGTACGTATGCTTTATATAAAGCTCAGTTATCTAAAAATATTGGAGTAAATACAACAACACATGGACTAGCATATTATATTAATTATGTTAAAGGTACTGATATAACTGCCGCTACTTTAAATCCTAGTACTTCTTATGAAGGTGGAGCAAGTAGCGATATTGAATTTTGGAAGAAGGATGACTCTTATGATATATATGGTAAAATAGAATTAACTGTTAATACTATAGGTACTAATTTAAGTAATAGTCCTGCACTTAAATATGCCGTAGTAAATAATGGTAATGTACTAAAGGAGGGATCTTTAAAAGGTACTACATCCGGTTCAAAAGTAACAATATTAAAAAATCTATATCTAGAACAAACTAAGCAAATATATACAGTATATGTATGGCTTGATAATAGTGAAGAACTAGGTAATATATCTAATGAATCTCTTAGTATATCAGTAGATTGCACTGCTAGTCTTCAAAAAGAACCAACAGCAGCAGACACTATTATTAGTTTATATACTAGTGCAGCAAAGGTAACAGCAACAAATAATAGTATTACATATAATACAGCACCATCAGTATCATTAATGAATGATAGACTGGGTGGTACTACAACTGATTTAGATGGTGGTAATATAAGATATTATGGAGCAAATCCTAATAACTATATATATTTTAATTGTTCTGACTATAGTAATCAAACATCTAGTACATGTGAAACATGGCGAATAATAGGAGTATTTGATGGTAAATTAAAACTAATAAAAGGTAGTCAAATAGGAACATATTCTTGGGATAACAAGAATACTAGTACAGGAGAAGAATCAAATTCTGGTAAAAATGACTGGACTACCGCAAGATTAATGAAACTACTTAATCCAGTTGATTATTATATAAATGATAACAATGATAAAGATTCTGAAGGCAATTATTTAGGATATAGTTTATATTACAATAGTACATCAGGCAAATGTTATAGTGGTAAAAATAATGCCACAGTAGATTGTGATTTTACAAGTACAGGAATAAAAAATGATGAAACAAGAAATATGATTGCAGAGACAACATATAATCTAGGAGGATGGAATACCTTTACAGTATATCCAAATGAAATATATGAATATGAAAGAGGAACAACAGTATATACAGGAAGACTACCAACATGGACAGGAAAAATAGCGCTAGCATATCCAAGTGATTATGGCTATGCGGCAGATTTAAATCAGTGCGTTAATAAACAATTAAATAAATATAACGATAGTACTTGTACCTCAAACAACTGGATGAAATCGATTATAACAAATAATGGAAGCAATGATGGATGGTTATTAACCCCTCATTCCAACTACTCGTACATTGCGTGGGGTGTGATTTTGAGCGGCATTATGGGAGGCAACCATGCGTATTACTCGAGCTATGGGTCCGCACCAGTCCTTTATCTAAGTTCTGAACTAGGAATAGAGTCAGGGGCAGGGGACGGCTCAAGTAGTAATCCGTACAAATTAAGTGCGTAAGCAGTTAATTTGCGATAACTTTGGTAGGAAGAACTTGGTAAGGGACCCCTCAAACAGGTGAAGTCTGTTAGGGGCAAGGGCGGCGAAAGTCGCCAAGAGAAGATAAGTATTCATGGAAAGGCGAAAAATGAAAAATAAATTTTGGTATTAACACTAGTTTGGTGCCTTATAAAGTAAAATAGATATGTAGATAAAAAGAATAGAAAGGAAAGGATATTATGACTAATGTAAGTAATTACTATATAGATAGTAAAAATAAATTAATTAGTGATAAAGAATCTTATATTATAGGTAATAAATATAGATTTACAATATTAACTCCTAGAATGATAAGATTAGAATATAGTATTAATGGTGTATTTGAAGATAGACCAACTTCTTTAGTAATAAATAGATCTTTCCCTAAAGTACCATATTCTATTACTGAAAGTAATACTCTTATTCAAATAGATACTGGTATATTTACTTTATCTTATGTAAAAGATAGTGATTTCAAATCAACTACTTTTGGTAGTAATATAAAAGCAGTAATAAATGGTACCAATAAAGAATGGCAGGCAGGTAGCAAAGAAATAAGAAATATGCGAGCCATTAATTATTCAATAGATAGTATCAAAGATAAAATAATATTGGATAAAGGATTATATTCCTTAGACGGAATATGTCTAATAGATGATTCTGGGTCTCTAGTATTAGATGAAAACGATAATTTCATAGAAAGACCTAAGGATATAAAAGATTTATATCTAATTATGTATAATAATGATTTTGAAGGCTGTCTAACAGATTATTTTACTCTAACAGGCTATCCTAATTTAATACCAAGATATGCTCTTGGAGCTATATGGTATAAGAACGATAACTATAGTACTAGTGATATAGTTAATTTAGTAAATAAATTCAATATAAATAATATACCAATATCAGTATTTCTACTTGGAGACTATTGGCATAATGGAAGTACATTAATACCAAGTATAGATTTAAAATATATAAGTAGTTATTTAAATAACAATAATATAAAACTAGGAGTAACAATAAATCCTACTAATTATATAAATAAAGGTACTAATGAATATAACTATATAAGTAGTTATACTAACTTAGATAAAGTAAACTTTATTCCTTTATCTAATGATAAGATAGGTATATATTTTAATATATTTATAAATAACTTAAATAATCTTGGAGTATCAGTATATAGTATTGATTATAATAATCCATTAGATAGAATAAATTTATGGAAGATAGACCACTATCACCATGGACTAAGTAATATAAAAAATATAAGAGGATTAACACTATCTAGAAATGCAAATATAGCTATGCATAGATATCCTATTATTTGGAGTGGTAAAACCTTAGTAAACTGGACAACATTAAATTTATTACCAAGATATAATTCTCAAGGATATAACATGGGCTTATCCTTTATAGCCCATCCCATTGGGGGTTACCACGGTGGTATTGAAGAAGACGAATTATACTTAAGGTATATTGAGTTCTCTTGTTTCTCACCAATATTTCTCTTAGCTAGTGAAGGCGGAGTATACTATAAAAGAGAACCATGGAAATGGAATAGTATCATTAGAAATAATATAATATACTATATGAATTTAAGATATAAACTAATACCATATCTATATAGTGAAAGTTATAACTATCATAAAACTGGGCATGGACTAGTAAAACCATTCTATATAGATTATCCTAAGATAATAGATGAACCACTATATAAGAATGAATACTTCTTCTGTAGAAACTTCTTTATAGCCCCAATTACTGAAAGAAAAAATAGTGTTATCAAAAGATCTATAAAGAAAATATATGTACCAAATGGTATATGGTTTGATTACCTAAATGGTAAAAAATATACTGGTAATAAATACTATAATAACTTCTATCGTGATGAAGACTATCCTGTATTTGTTAAAGCCGGTTCTATCATACCAACAAGTATAAATATTAAAGAAGATATACCAAGTATATTAGAACTAAATATATATCCACTAGATAATGGTGAGTATTCCTTCTACGAAGATGATGGCTATTCTAATAACTATAAAAAAGGCTTATACATGATAACTAAGTTTAATTATCAGTATGAATTAGATAATTATACATTTATTATCTCAAGAGAAGAAGGTAAGAACTTATTATCCAGAAGAACATACTTACTTAGATTTAAAAATACTAGAAATATAACTGAAGTAAATATTGAAGATAAAACAATAAGTTATAGCACTTATTATGATAGAGATGACTTTATCATAAAAATAGATAATGCTATCGTAGGTAGAGAAATCAAAGTAAATATCAAAGGTACTAATATACTTGTAGGATCAGATGTAATAATAAATGAAGAAATAAAAAATATCTTATTTGATCTAGAAATAAGAACAAACTTAAAAGAAGAATTAGATAAGATACTATTTAGTGATTTAGAAATAAGAAAGAAAAGAATAAAAATAAGAAAACTAAAAAGAAAAGGTTTAGATAAAAAATATATAAATGTATTTATAAATTTACTTGAATATATAGAAAAATCATAGTATAATACATAGATATATAAGGAGGCATTTATGAAAGATATACTAAAAATATTACTAGAATTTTTAATTGTATATATTGGAGTATTTATATTATATTGGTTAATCTTTGTAAGAAAGAAAACTAAATATAATCCCAATAAAGTACCCGTAGAATTCTATTACTTAGTTAGCCTCTACCGATTAGATCAAAGTAAAATAAACTATAAGAAATTTATTTATGCTACGGCTTTTGTTAATACCTTTATTATAGATACAACATATATAATAATATCTAAATTATTAGATAAATGGATGTGGCAATTAATCGTAGGTATATTTATAATAATACTACTAATAATTATTCTATATGGTCTACTTGGTAGATACTATCAAAAACATGGTATGGTAAGTACTCCTAAAAAGACTATTAAAGTAAAAGATACTCCTAAAGATAAAAATGTCCCAAAAAAGACTAATACAGCAAAGAAAAGAGGTAACAAAAATGTATAATTTTAGAAAGACAGAAAAGAAATGGCAAGATTATTGGGAAGAAAATAAAACATTTAAGACCGATATAAGAGACTTTAGTAAACCAAAGTATTATGCTCTAGATATGTTTCCATATCCATCAGGAGTAGGTCTTCATGTTGGCCATCCCGAAGGGTATACTGCTACTGACATAGTAGCAAGAATGAAGAGAATGCAAGGCTATAATGTTTTACATCCAATGGGTTGGGATGCCTTTGGCCTACCCGCAGAACAATATGCAGTTAAAACAGGAAATCATCCAAGCGGCTTCACCGAGTCAAATATTAAAGTATTCAAAAAACAATTAAAAGAATTAGGTTTCTCTTATGATTGGGATAGAGAAATATCAACAGCAGATCCATCTTATTATAAATGGACCCAGTGGATATTTAAAAGACTATATATGGATGGCTATGCTAAATATATTGATATGCCCGTTAACTGGTGTGAAGAATTAGGAACAGTACTATCTAACGATGAAGTAATAGACGGTAAGAGTGAAAGAGGAGGCTATCCAGTAGTTCGAAAGAATATGAAACAGTGGTCTATGGATATACCTAAGTTTGCCGATAGACTTCTAAATAACCTAGATAATTTAGATTGGCCAGAATCCACTAAAGAAATCCAAAGAAACTGGATAGGTAAGAGTTATGGTGCTAATATTACTTTCAAAGTAGATGGTACCGATAAAGAATTCACAGTATTCACTACAAGGTGTGATACCTTGTTTGGTGCTACCTACTGTGTGCTTGCTCCTGAACATAGTCTAGTAAAAGAAATAACAACTTCTGAATATAAAGATGTAGTAGAGGACTATATCAAGTTATCAGCCTCTAAGTCAGAACTAGAAAGAACAAATGCTAGTAAAGAAAAAACAGGTGTATTCACCGGAGCTTATGCTATTAATCCAGTAAATAACAAAAAGATACCTATCTGGATAAGTGATTATGTTCTAGCAAGTTATGCTAATGGAGCCATTATGGCAGTACCTGCTCACGATGAAAGGGACTATGAATTTGCTAAGAAATTTAATTTAGATATCATACCAGTAATTGAAGGCGGCGATATCGCTAAAGACGCTTATACAGGAGATGGACTTCACATCAATAGCGGGTTCTTAAATGGTTTAAATAAAGAGGACTCTATCAAAAAGATGATAGAATATCTTGAAGAAAATAAATTAGGTACTAAGAAAGTTAACTATAAAATAAGAGAATGGATATTTGCTCGTCAAAGATATTGGGGTGAACCTGTACCAGTAATTCATATGGAAGACGGTACTATCAAATTAGTACCAGATGAAGAGTTACCACTTACTCTTCCAATAATGGATGACTATAAAGGTAAGAATGGTATGGCTCCATTAGAAAATGCTACCAAGTGGAAAAATGTAGTAATAGATGGTATGAAGGGTAAAAGAGAAACTTCCACTATGCCAGGAGCCGCAGGCTCTTCTTGGTATTATTTAAGATATATTGATCCACATAATGATAACGAAATAGGAGAACCAGAACTATTAAAACATTGGATGCCAGTAGATCTATATGTAGGAGGGCCAGAACACGCTGTTGGTCACTTATTATACTCTAGAATGTGGTGTAATTATCTATATGATAAAGGAATATCACCAGTACCAGAACCATTTAAAAAACTAGTTCACCAAGGTATGATACTAGGAGAAAACAATATTAAGATGGGTAAGAGATATCCAGAGTATGTCGTAAATCCATCAGATATAGTAGTATCTCATGGAGCAGATGCTCTAAGATTATATGAAATGTTTATGGGACCACTTGAAGCAGATAAACCATGGAGTAATGCTGGTATAGATGCTTCAAAGAAATTCATAGATAGAATATATAGATTATTTGAAGAAAACAAAGTTCTTGATAAAGAAAATAAAAATCTTGAAAAGATATATCATCAAACTATAAAGAAAGTAACTAATGACTATGAAACACTTAACTTTAATACGGCAATTAGTCAAATGATGATCTTTATTAATGCTGTATATAAAGAAGGTTATTTACCTACTGAATATGCTGAAGGTTTTGTTAAAACACTTAGTCCATTATGTCCTCATCTAGGAGAAGAACTATGGAGTATGTTAGGACATAATAATACTATAACTTATGAACCATGGCCTACTTATGATGAATCTAAGACTACTGAAGATACCATTGAAATAGCCATTCAAGTTAATGGTAAAGTAAGAGATACTGTTAAAGTATTTAAAGATATTTCTAAAGAAGACTTAGAAAAAGAGGCTTTAAATAGTGACATTATTAAAAAGTGGTTAGAAGGTAAAGAAGTAGTAAAAATAATAACTATTCCGGGTAGAATAGTTAATATAGTAATAAGGTAATCATTAATTTGATTATCTTTTTTCTTATTCAGTTCGAGCCTATAGTCTCTCACTGTTAAACAAAGCCTAAGGTCTTTGTTTAAAATATTTATTATTTGTATACATTTGTATTATATACAAAATTCTCATAAACACTTATAAATAAAAGCATTACAAAGATATTAAAAAAATAGTTATATTTTCCTTGACTATAATATTTAAACTAGTATATAATGTTGGCGTGGTTAATACTTATGGTGTTCTCTTCTTTTTCTAAGGTTTTTACTTTGGAAGGAGAGGTGATTTTATGATAGAAAGTAATTTCTTAACCTTAGGGGGAGGAGGTTATTAGTAAATGGAATTAGTTATAGCGTATGCTTTAACTATTCTTGTTACCATAGCAGTAATAGTGCTAGGTAGCCATAGAAAATAGATTGAAAAATCGGGGCACCTCAGGGGGTAGCTCCGATAACACTAGTTTGAAGAGAACACCTCGAAAATAGGTGTTAGCCATTTTTATTATGGCTAATTTCTCTTTCATATACATTATATTCTATTTTTTAAAAAAAAGCAAGGCAACCGAGTAGAAAATTATAAATAGTATCTTTTTCTTGACAAAAAACAAACAATTGTATATAATAATCTCATTATTGGGAGGTAAGTATGGCGTATTATTTAACCATTAAAAAGAATAAAGAATATAGTAAATTAGATATTTCTAGTTTACCAGAATTTAAGAAGATATCCAAATTTAGAGAGAAAACTTCATACTCACTTGAAGAAATAGACTACTTTACATCTTGCTTTAGCAATGAAATTGTACTAAAAAGAGCTTTATTACAAGAAGGTATAATTGAAGAATGTGATGTAACTAAAGATATTGAAATACGTTATAAAGATAAATTATCAAAAGTAAGATACGATTTAGTTTATAAAGATGCTGCTAAATATTTTAATGTTGATTTTCTAAGATACTTCGTATTAAGTAAAAGTAGTGATAGAGATTTCTTAAATAAATTAACAAGTTTTTATAGAAACAGTTATTGCAATAATGAAAATATATGTCGTATTAGATATATATTAGAAACAAAGAATGAACATGAATTTACAATGCAAGAAACATTAACAAGTTTTGTATTTAATGAAGTATATGCGACTGATTATAAAACAGGTAATTGTTCATTAAAATATAAATCATTACATGATCTAGCTATGTTTTGTTTTACATACGAAATAAATAGCATTCGTAAAGAAATAAATATATCTAGTAAAGAAAAAGAAGAAAATAGAATAAAAATGTTAAATAGTTTAAAAACACCTAAACCTAAAATTAGAACGCTAAAGAAAAAGAATTATGAATTAGAAGGACAAATGTCATTTGATGATTTAGAATATTAATTATTAAAAAGTTAGTATAAGAAGTTAAGTAATTACTTTTCTTCTTTTCTTTTTTATGTTATACTTATCATGGTGATATTAAATGAATGATAACATAAAAAAAAGAATAGAAGAATTAGTAAACATATTAAATAAAGCAAGTCATGAATACTATGTTTTAGATAGTCCATCTATTACAGATCAGGAGTATGATGATTATTATAGCGAATTACTAAGGCTAGAAGAAAAGTATCCAGAATTAAAAAGAGAAGATTCTCCTACACTAAGAGTAGGAGGAGAGGCAATAAGTAAGTTTGAGAAGGTTACTCATAAGACTCCAATGCTATCATTTGATGATATATTTAACGAAGATGAAATAAGAGCCTTTGATGAAAGAATTAGAAAAACTATTAAGTATCCAACTTATACAGTAGAACCTAAAATGGATGGTCTATCAGGTTCACTTATCTATGAAAAAGGCCTACTTGTAAGAGTGGCTACCCGTGGTAATGGTGTAGTGGGAGAAAATATTACGTTAAATGCTAAAACTATAAAATCAATACCACTTAGACTAACTAAACCAATTGATATAGAAGTACGTGGAGAAATCTATATGAGTAAAGCCTCATTTGCTAAAGCAAATATGGAAAGAGAATTAAATAATGAACCATTATTTGCTAATCCAAGAAATGCAGCGGCTGGATCAGTAAGACAATTAGATAGTAAGATAACCGCTAAAAGAGGCTTAGATTTTATGGCTTATTTTATACCAAATCCTAGAGACTATGGTATAAAAGAGCAGTCAGAATCATTAGACTATCTAAAAGAACTAGGTTTTGTTACCAATTATAAATTAAATACTACTGCAAGTAGTGTAGATGAAATAATTAAAGATATTGAAAAATTAGCAAGTATTAGAAAAGACTTACCATATGAAATAGATGGTGTAGTATTAAAAGTAAATAACTTAGATGATGAAGAAGAACTAGGATATACTGCTAGAGTACCAAGATGGGGTATAGCCTATAAATTTCCAGCAGAAGAAGTATTAACAACATTAAAAGAAATAAAGTTTACGGTAGGAAGAACAGGCAAAATAACTCCTAATGCCATTTTCTCACCAGTCCATGTAGCAGGATCATTAATATCCAAAGCAACTCTACATAACGAAGACTACTGCATAGCTAAAGATGTAAGAGTAGGAGATACTATATCTATTCGTAAAGCCGGAGATGTAATTCCTGAAGTAGTAAGAGTATTAAAAGAAAGAAGAAATGGTACTGAGAAAGAATTTACTATGATAGAAAACTGTCCTATATGTAATACTAGATTAGTAAGAAAAGAAAAAGAAGCAGACTATTATTGTCCTAATAATTTATGCCCTGCGAGAAAGATAGAAAACATAATTCATTTTGCTGAAAGAGAAGCTATGAATATAGATGGAATGGGTGAGTCAGTAATTGAAGATCTATATAATGAAGGCTTTATTACTGATGTAACCGATATATATGATATAAATAAATATGAAGATGAATTAATGAATCTAGAAGGTTATGGTACTAAAAAGATAAGTAATTTAAAGGCTGCTATTGAAAGAAGTAAATCTAATTCATTAGAAAGATTATTATATGGACTAGGTATTAGAAATGTAGGAGCAAAGACTGCTAAAGTATTAGCAAGATACTATAAAACATTAGATAATTTAATGACTGCTAGTACTGAAGAACTAACAGGTATTAATGATATAGGTAGTATAATAGCCACAAGTATAAAAGAATATTTTAATGATATAAATAATAAAAATATAATAAATAAATTAAAAGAATATGGAGTAAATACAACCTATATAAATAATACTGAATATGAAGAAAAAGAAGAATTTAAAAATAAAACTTTTGTTCTGACCGGTAGTTTAATCAATATAACTAGAGATGAAGCTAGTAAAATAATTGAAGATCTAGGTGGTAAAGTATCATCTTCAGTAAGTTCTAAAACTTCAGTAGTAATAGTAGGAGATTCTCCAGGTAGTAAGTATGATAAGGCTTTATCATTAAATATTCCTATATGGAATGAAGAAGAGTTCTTAGAAAAAATAAATAATTAATATTGTTAAATAAATATATTTATGATAAAATCTTTATAGATAGTAAATAAGGAGTCATTATGAAAGAATATTTAAAAAAATACAAATTATATATAATAATTGGAGTAAGTATTTTAATCTTATCAGTAGGAGGAACATTAGCCTATTATATATGGTCTAGTAACACTAATGCTATAGTTAATACTGAAGTTTGTACTCCTACAGTTACCTTTGCAGGTGGTTCTACGATAAATGGAGTAGATATGATACCAGTACTAACTAAAGAAGAAGGAACTATAAAAGATATTGAAGTAAAAAAGAATAGTACTTGTAATAGAGATGTAACTATGAATCTTTATTTAGAGTTAACTACATTTCCTACAGAACTAGCAGAATCTTCTTTTGTCTATGAGTTATATAAAAATAGTGAAACTATGGCTATAGCAAGTGGTAACTTTGCTAATAGAAAAGAAGGAGATACAATAACTCTTTTATCCAATCAAATATTGAATACAAATAAAGATACATATACATTATATATTTATATAGATGGTAATGTTGATAATCCAGGT
>OLQO01000741.1_pt1 | contig 25150 bp, 29 predicted proteins | sample 1672281 | NCBI WGS metagenome assembly OLQO01 (sample SAMEA3136667, study PRJEB25190) | human gut metagenome | biome: human gut; feature: human-associated habitat; material: faeces | place: Austria | collected 2013
TGTCAATAACAATATAAAAATAAATAATAAATCCTAAAATACCATGTGAATAAAATATATCATAATAATCCATTTCAACTAATTTAGTTTTATTTTTTGGGCCTCTTATATAACCCATTCCGAATATCTTTTGAGAAGGCGAAACCTTTTTATAGATATTATTATTGTCACGATAAAATTTAACTCTTTGACTAAATATAAAATGGTCAATTATTTCAGGATTATCTACTACATCTGATACTTTTTTTATGTGAAGATAATTCATATGAATTTTAATATTTTTATAAAAATTAGTTTTAGGAATAATTATAAATGATGAGCTTATAAAAACTATTGAAACTAAAAGTAAACAAAATAGTTTTATAAAATCTTTTTTCTTTATTAATTTTATAAAATACCATAAAGCAAATAGCACTAATGTAATAAAAAGTGATAATAAAGGCACTTTTGTGCCAATGGTTACAATAACATATAAATATAAGATTATACTTAAAACTTTAAAAAAGATATTTTTTTTATTATTTAAGATAAAATAAATAAATAAAGGTGTTATAATTCCAATAATACAGCTAACTTCATTTGCTGACATGAAAAAGCCACTTGATCCTACTTTTGTTATTTCATAGCTTTTTAAGCCAACGTGTAAAATCAAAGGAATAAAAATTAAAATAATATATTCAAACATACTTATAACTAAAAGTTGTTCAAAGTTTTTCACTCTATCTTTAAACGTATATAGCGTTAACAAACAAATTGGAAAATAAAATGTCTTTAAACTCATTTTTAATTCCTGAATAAAAACTATAGTACTATCATTAAAATATTCCAAACCTAAAAACATTAATAAATAAAGTCCAATTATAAATATTAGTATTTTATTTTTTTTATTTGTTTCTTTTAAATTCAATAAACAATAAATAAAAAACAATAAAAAGATAATTCTTACCACAACACCAAAAGTAAAATTAAGGTGTAGATTATTTATAAAAATGGAATTTAATAAATCTATTATTGGATTAAATATTAATATAAAAGTTATTATTTTGTTAAAATTTAAAGATATAAATTTATTTAATTTATTCATTTAATTTCACCTCAATTTATTCAAGAAACATTTTTCTTGTTACAAAATTCCAAATCATAACAATAAACGTTGCTATTAATTTTCCAGTCATATAATGGATTTTAAACACTTCTACCGACAAATACATAACAAGTAAATTAATTAATAGCCCAATTGCACTTAAAAGTGTAAAGATAATGACATCTTTAAATGATTGCTTTTTTTTGATATCAAAAACCCATTTGATACTTAAAATATAATTAACTATTATTGAAAGTAAAAAAGAAATTATCGAGGATATTAAATAGTATACATTTAAAAATTCTGTTAACAGATAAAGTGATAAATAATCGACAATAAATGCAATTACCCCAACTACTCCAAATTTAAAAAACTGACTAATTAATTTTTTCATTATTATCTCCTTGATTATGTCAATTTAAGTATACCATTTATGTAAAAAAAAAGAAAGTAATCATAATAAAAACTCTTGATTACCAAGAGTTTAATTTCTAAAATGGTCGGGATGACAGGATTTGAACCTGCAACCTCATGGTCCCAAACCACGTGCTCTACCAAGTTGAGCCACATCCCGATCTATAATGGTGCGCTCGAAGGGATTCGAACCCCTGACCTTTTGGTTCGTAGCCAAACACTCTATCCAGCTGAGCTACGAGCGCAAATGTTCTGTATAAAAAAAATAGAATTAATAAATGGTGGCTCCGAATGGAATCGAACCATCGACACAGGGATTTTCAGTCCCTTGCTCTACCGACTGAGCTACAGAGCCAAATAATAAATGGCGGTCCCGACGAGAATTGAACTCGCGATCTTCTGCGTGACAGGCAGACGTGATAACCGCTACACCACGGGACCACAAATGGTTGCGGAAGATGGATTTGAACCAACGACCTCCGGGTTATGAGCCCGGCGAGCTACCAAACTGCTCCATTCCGCGATATTATAAATGGCGGAGAAAGAGGGATTCGAACCCCCGCGCCGTTGCCGACCTGCTGGTTTTCAAGACCAGTCCCTTCAACCAGACTTGGGTATTTCTCCAAAATATTAAATGGTGCCTAAGGCCGGACTTGAACCGGCACGGGATATGACTCCCGCAGGATTTTAAGTCCTGTGCGTCTACCAATTTCGCCACTCAGGCACAAATAATGGTGTCCTGTACAGAATTCGAATCTGTGACCCTCTGATTAAAAGTCAGATGCTCTACCGGCTGAGCTAACAGGACATATAATATAAATAAATGGCTGCCTCGGCTAGATTCGAACTAGCGAAATGCCACAGTCAAAGTGTGGTGCCTTACCGCTTGGCTACGAGGCAATATATTAAAATGGTGGAGGGAGATGGATTTGAACCATCGAACCCGAAGGAACAGATTTACAGTCTGCCGCGTTTGACCACTTCGCTATCCCTCCAAAAAAAATGGTGCCGAAAACAGGAATTGAACCCGTAACCTACTGATTACAAGTCAGTTGCTCTACCAATTGAGCTATTTCGGCATAAATAAATGGTGGGCGATATAGGACTCGAACCTATGACCCCTTGCTTGTAAGGCAAGTGCTCTAACCAACTGAGCTAATCGCCCATGTATCTGGACGTATTTAATGATACCATTTATATTTTTATTTGTCAACAGAATTTATCTGATTTTTGTGATTTTTTAAATTTTCTTCTATCCATTGTGGTAACTTGTATTGTAAAGTTTTAAATCCTGATTTAGTTTCCTTTATTTTTACTCTTCGATGATTTTTTCCAACTTTGTATTGAATATTTTTAATACTTAGTTTTAAATGACATTCATCTTCATCTACATCCAATATTTCAACATATATAGTTTCCCCAAGTTCAACAAATTTATTAGGATTTCTAACAAAACCATTAGATATTTCAGATATATGTATTAACCCACTATAATATTCATCAAAATTAACAAAAATCCCATATGGTTCTATTCCACTTACTACTCCTTTAACAATTTTTCCTTTATTATACGTCATATTTCGACACCTCATTTAAATTATAACATAATTTTTTATAAATAAAAAGGTTTACTAATATGACAAATTAAGTTATAATATAGCCGGTGATTTGAAATGAATAGTGAAGAAAAAATTATATCAATTATTGATGAATTACGTCCATTTTTAATTAATGATGGTGGTAATATTGAATTTGTTAAATATGAAGATAATATCGTTTACATCAAAATGATGGGTGCTTGTTCTAATTGTGAAATGTTAGATTTAACTCTAAAAGATGGAATTGAAGCAGCTATCAAAGAAGAAGTACCTGAAGTACTTGAAGTAATCAACATAAAGTAATTTATGTTTTTTTTATCCATTCTATATCGGGCATATTTATATATTTAGATAAATAAAAATATATTTCTTTAAGTAATTTTTCATATTTATCTGAAAGTTCAATAATGGTTTTTAATTGATAATCATCTTCTTCATTATTAATGATATATTCATATTTATCAAAATAAAAAGAAGGATAGAACATTCTAATAAAAAAAAGCAAGATTTCATACACATTAAGATTTTTATTAGATAAATATTCTTTTATTTCATTTGAAATACTCTGTTTATTTAAAAATTTTTCTTTATAAAATTCACATGCATCTCTAACCTTATAATCAATTATTAGATTCATTGGATTTAAAAATTCAAACATTGTATCTTTACTACTTAATCTTTGATGAGAAACAGAATAATTATTATAGTCCAATTCTAATATATTAAATAGTGATATTCCGTTTTCAACTAAACCTGAGAAATAACTAAAACTCTCTCTAATTAGAGGATTTTTTTTACCAAATTGATTAACTTGATATTCAAAATAATCTATTTTATCTGACCATAAGTTGGCCCAATTAACTTGCTTTTCCGGAAGTTTCAATATAGATGATGAAAAGGAAAAATTATTTATATCATTTATTGTTATATTTTGTTTAGAATTATTATATATCTGTAGTAAAACATATGGTTTTTGATTAACATATGTAATCAATTGATTTTCCTTATTTAAAACAAATTGATGTACCATTATTCCATTTTGAAAAAGTAATAATGATAATTCATATAATTCTCTTATTTCATTTAAGTTTCTCTTATATTGTGTAAAGGCATATTCTATTCCATTTAAATTAAATCTATAAATTCCCTCTATTTGATGAATATCTGACAAATGCAGGTTGTAATAATAACTAAGAACATTTTTCATATATTCACCTCAATAAATTTTATGTTGTTACAAAAAAATTATGAAAAAAGCAACAGTTAGATTGTTGCTTGATATTCTTTAATAATCTTTATAATTCTATCTACTTCTTCTTTTAAAATAGAATATTTTTCTTTTATGTATTTTATATCATTTTCTTTACTTTTCATTTCTTGGTTGTATGCTATTTCTGCTAATTCTTTAAATCCTAAATATTTTGAATCACTTTTTAACGCATGCACTTCTATGGCATATTCTTCCATTTTCTCTTCTTCTTTATATTTCTCTAGTTTTCTCATTCTCTCTTCTATGTTATTCATGAATTCTTCTAGTGTTTCATTATACATTTCTATGTCTCCTAAAAGTTCTATCCCTTTTTCTACATCGATTCTATTTTTCTTCAGATATTCTATATCTTTCTTTTCTTTTGTTACATATACCGATGAAAATTGTTCATTTTTTTTATGTTCTTTTATTTCTATTTTATTTAATGGTTTTTCCATATCAAACAATTCTTTTGGGATTTCTTCTAGTTTTTCTTCTTTCATTTCAAATTTTGTATCAAATGTTATATAGTTACTTAATATTTTAAACAGTTCATTCTTATCTATTGGTTTTGCTAGATAATCTGTAAATCCTTCTCTTAAATATTTTTCTTTCATTCCACTTACTGCATTTGCTGTTAAGGCGATTGTTGGTATTTTATATCCTTCTATTTTCTTTAATCTTATTAATGTTTCTGTTCCTCTCATTCTTGGCATCATATCATCCATAAAGATTAAATCATATTCGTCTCCTTTTTTTACTTTTTCTAAACATTCCATTCCACTTTCAGCAGAATCTACTATACATTTATATTTTTTTAACAATTTTTTAGCTACTTTTATATTTATTTCATTATCATCTACTATTAATACTTTTTTCCCACTTAAATCTAATTCTACTTTTATATCTTGTTTTTCTTCTTCTTTAGTATTTAAACTTGTTCTTTGATCTATTGCTGCTATAAATTCTGATCCTTCTCCATATGTACTTTTTACCGTTACATTTCCATTCATCATTTCAACCAATTGTTTAGTTATTGCTAGTCCTAATCCTGTTCCTTCTATCGTTGTATTTTTATCTTCTTCTAATCTTTCAAATTTTGTAAATAATCTATTTACTTGTTCTGGTTTTATTCCTCTTCCTGTATCTTTTACTGATATAAACAAACGACATATATTTTCTTTTCTTACACATGTTATTTTTAGTTTTATATATCCTTCATTTGTATATTTTACGGCATTTGTTAGTAAATTAATTAGTATTTTCTTTATATTTGCGTGATCTCCATATAAATATTCCGGTATATCTTCTGCTATATCTGTTTCAAACTCTATTTTTTTATCTCCTATTCTTACTTGAATTAGTCTTTCTACTTCTTCTAGTATTTTTCTTACATTATAGTCTGATTCTATTAATTCTAGTTTTCCTGCTTCTATTTTTGATATATCCAAAATTCCATTTACTATTTCTAGTAATGTATTTCCTGCACTTATAACATCACCTGCATCTTCTTTTGCTTCATCTAATGTTTCAGCTGTTTTTATACATTCTGAGAAACCCATTATGGCATTTAAGGGTGTTCTTATTTCGTGTGACATGCTTGATAGAAAGTCTGACTTTGCCCTATTTGCTTTTTCTGCTGTATCTTTGGCTAGTTCTAGTTGATTCATCATTTTTATGTCTGGATTTTCTATGGTATGATACATAATACTTAAAACAAACGTTTCAATATAAGTCATAATCAACATTCCAGGATATATCATTTGAATAAACATACCTATAATACCAACTGTTAAAAAAACTATTACGGGAATACATTTTTTATTACTAGTAAAGTTTTTTAAATTGGTAAAAATTGTAATAAACATACCTATAATAAAAATAGCACATAATACATAACACAAATCAACACTTGGGCCTTGTGTATAACGAATTCTAAAATTATTTTTTATAACTAAATCTATTGGTAAAATAAACAATAATACTATTACTAAAATCATCAATATAAAAGAACTATATAATATTACTTTTTTTAACTTTTTCATAGTTTCCCTTTTCAATGATATATATAAAACATAAATAGTTAAAACTAACACCCACAAAATATTATAAAATAAATATGATTTTAATATTAAATCACTTAATATTTCGTGGTTTTTACTAATCATAGCTGCGTAAGTACATAGCAATTCAACTATCAATCCTATAAAATTAAAAATTAATAAAAATCCATAAATTTTAGTTTCCACAGTACTAATATGTTTCTTTCCAAAAAACAAAATAAGTGTTAACACACTAAATAATATAGCACAAGTAGGAAAATATATACCGCTCCCCATCACACTCACCTCATTATAGACATTATAATATATTGATTTAAAAAAGACAATAATAAACACATAAAAGGGATTACTAAGTAATCCCTGATTATTTTATTTTAGTCTTTTTTTTGCTAATCTTTTTTCGTTTTCATATTCTTTTTTTGCATTTTCTTTTAGGTATTCATAATCAACTTTATCTGCTTCGTTTCGTGGTAATTTCTTGATAAAAGTTACACTAGTAGGTACCTCATACAGTTGTAACACATCTGTTTCTTTTGTTTTCTCATTTACTACTGGTTTTTTGCATTTGTCAATAATATATTTTTTTAAGAATTCACTTTCCTCAATTCCTTCTTTTAATACAACATATGCCTTACTTGTATAAAGTAACTCATCATCTGGCTTTGGAACTACTGCGCAACTATCCACAACGTCAACATTAGACAAAATATTTTGAACATGTTCACAGTAAACTTTATTCAACGATGACATAATGTAAAATCGACTGGAACGACCTATCATATGAAAGTATGAATCATTATCTACATATCCATAATTACCTGTTATATAATACTTTTCTCCGTTAATATCAATCATTGTTTCTTTTGTTAATTCTTCATTATTATAGTAACCTTTAAAAACATGTTTACCGGCTACACATAACACTCCTTTTTCACCATATTTTACTTCTTCTTTAGTTTCAGGATTTATTATTATGAATTTTGGTCCTATAGCAAGTTTTCCTACTGTTTCAGGTCTATAATCAATGTTCATAGCATTTGTTGCGCATCCACAAATTTCACCGTTGCCAGAACTATTGCAAATATCAACCTTTGCGTTATGTTTATCAAAAAATTCTATACCTGATTTTGATTGTTCTACAGAAAGAAAATCGCCACCTGATACAAACATATTTAAAGACGACAAATCTTGATTTTCTTTTATATTTCTTTTAGTTAATTCTAAAAAAGCTGGGCTACCAAATATTAAATTTGGTTTTTTATCATAATAGTATGATATATTTTTAGAACTAACATCTGGACATATAATTGATTCTCTACCAGCTAAAATTGGTGCTAAAGTAGATGCAATAAATCCATAAGGATACATAAAAGGAACAACCCCCATCCATCTACGATTATTTTCTGTAACTTTAGGTAATCTAGCTGAATTTTTATAATATATACAAGCAGACAAAATATTTTCGTTTGTAAATAATAAGCTTTTAGGCTCTCCAGTAGATCCACTTGTATATAAAATCAATGAATCATTTTTACCTGAATGAATTGTATTCACAAATTTATTATTATAAAATCTAGCAACAGCATCCAAATTATGATATTCTAAAAGGTTATTATATCCAATAGTTGCATTTAAATTATTAAAATCTTTTTTGTTTATTAAATCAGGATCAATTGTTATAATATTTTTAACCTTTGTATTCTTAATAATATGATTATTATATTCAATATTTGTATTAGAAGTTATGAATAATGTTGAATTATAAATATTTAAATATTTTTCTGTTTCTTCTATTGGTGCATGAGAATTTAAAAAAGTTACAGTCGCACCGATTCTATTTGCTGCTTTAAAACACACTACTGATTGATACAAATTAGGTGTTGAAATACAAATTATATCTTTGTTCTTTACGCCCAATTCAGAAAATGCCTGTGATATGATTTTTGCATCCTCTTTTAATTCTTTATATTTAACTCTTAAATCTAAACAATCAATTATATAATCATTTTGTTTGGTTATATTAGTTAAATCCATTGCATTCGACAAACTTATACTCGGAATAATTGGGTGTCTTTCAATAAATTTTGTTCCATCTAAGTGTTTTTTGTCAATCGACGGATAACCTGTTTCTTTCATATATTTTCCCCCTTTTTTTGTGTGATATGTTAGCATATAAAGGTAATAATGTCAAATTATATTTTTATTTTCATTCGCTAGTTTATTATCTAAAAATTGTATTAAAAAACCTAAACCGATAAAAACAATATAAACTATTACACAATTTACTACAACATGAAAAACACTATATTTATCTAAATCTAAAAACACATATGGATACTTTGTCCCATTTGAAAATAAACCTCCATTAGAAATATAAATAATATAGAAAAACAAATATGCAATTAAAACTAAACTCCAAATAAAAGGATAACTTTTTTTAAGATTGCCCTTTTCTCCAAAAATGATATAATCAAAAATAACAAGCGATGGGACAACAATATGAACAAGATAACACTCAAACAAATGATTTTCATAAACTCCCATATCTGTTTGGTAAATAATGGTTTGAAAAACTATCATTGTAACTGTAATAGCCATTGTAACCATTCCTTTTGTTATATAATAAAAATTATTTTTAACTTCCTTTTTTAATAGTTTTAAAACTGTAATAACAAAATAATATAAACAGCATAATAAATTGCTTTGTAAAGTAAAATATAAGATTCCTTCTTTAAATGGCATAATTTTAAAATTTAACCATAAAGCAATACCACTTACTACAACAATTAATATCTTATAAAATAAAGACAATTTGTTCTTCATAAAATCACCAGCTTTATTATAAAACATTTAATCTAAATTGTCTATTTTTGTTTTTAATAAATGTCGAATTCTATAAATTTATAGTTTACTAATTAAAAATACTGAATTTTATTCAGTACTTTGTATATTATTTTCAATTTCACCGTATTTACCTTTATACATCACATTTTCAGCAAGAAGTGAAGCCATTATTTCATTTAATCTTTCAATTTCTTCTTCTGCTTCCATATATTTTTTCTTATAATCAACAATTACTTCATTTGTATTAACTGGCTGTGGCTTAGAAACAAGAACTTTTTCTTGTGAATTATTTTCTATTTTTTTATCTTCATTTGTTAATAAATCAACAAGATCTTTTTCAAATTTAAAAATTCTTGCCTTTTGTATTTTCATGCCATTAAGTGTTTCAGAATTTAAATCAGTAAAGGTTCTTTCTTGATTATATTTAATTTCTTTTAAAATCGTTTTTAAAATAGTTTGTGTATATTGCCATTCAGAATCATCACTAATATGATAACTTAAATAACGACCAAATTCTTCCATAACTTTTACCATATATAGTTTAATATAATTCTTTTCATCTTTTTCATTTAAAGTATAAATAAAATACATATCATTATTAAACTTAAAAAAACGAACTAAAGAAACTTGTACTTTTCGATCATTACTATCAAATAGATTAATTTTTTTCATTTTAATCCCGCCTTTTATTCTAGAAATAATTATAACAACTTTTTGTCTTTTTTTCAAGCAAATTATTTAACGATAGTTGGCGCTAAATAATTAAATAGTGGGATATTTCTAAAAATACCAAATATGATTGTTATTACAAGCAAAACATACCATATCCAATTAGGAATTTTCTTAGTTATTTTATCCTCTAAATCAAATATAAAAATAAAATATAAATATAATACATACGGAATTAATAATGGAAGTAATACAAATATTAATGGATTGTACCTAAATGCTTGATAAAAATCCAAATTTATTAAACTAACAAGACATCTTGTAAGTCCACATCCTGGACAATAAAAACCTGTAATTTTGTGAAAAACACAAGGTATCGGTAATTGTATTTTATATAATATATAAAATATGATAAAGAAAATAGGTATAATTACAATTTTTATAATTTTCTTTTTCATCTTATTAAAAAATTGTTGATTTAATCAACAATTCTTATTTTTCTACAGTTGCAAAATCGTTTAAATCTGATTGAATCAAACAGTAGTTAACTATACCTAAACCTAAAACTGCAAGAATTAAATATAAAACTGAGTTATCACTAGCATTCATACCTTTTTTGCATTTAGCTTCATAAAGTTCTTTACCCATTTTATAGTTCCAATAAAGTCCATAAATTCCGCATGTAATTAATGTAAATAAGAATGCTTTACCTCCTGATAATTCATGATCATCATTTACATATGCTGCATCATCAGTCATATTGATAAACCATATAATTCCATAAATTCCACATGTTATTATGCTAAGTAAAATGCAAACAACAATATTTTTATTTTTAACCATACTCACTTCTCCTCCTAAATTAAATATATCATATAATATGTCTTTTATCAATTTTTTTTGACAATTATTTACTAAAAAAGCAATATAACATGTTAATTTGCTATATTGCTTATGAAAAATAATCAATTTTCATTTTTTGTTTTACTTCTTTTATAACTTCTTTTGCTACTTTTTGAGCATTGGCAGTTCCTTCTTGTAAAATTGAATCAACTATTTCTGGATGTTCATCATAATATTTTCTTTTCTCACGAATTGGTTTTAAATGTTCATTTATTTTTTGAATAAGTTCCTTCTTACAAGCAACACATCCACGACTACCCCTTTTACATTCACTACATACAGTTTCTAATTTATCCTTATTAAACAATTTATGATAATAATAAACCATACAAATATCTGGATTAGCAGGATCATCTTTTTTTATTTTACTTGGATCTGTTATTGCTTTCATTACTTTATCATTAATTGTTTTTTCATCATCTTTTAAATAAATAGCGTTTCCTAAACTTTTACCCATTTTATCATTTCCATCTAAGCCTTTAATACGAGGAAAGTTAGAAAGCAATATTTCTGGTTCTTTTAATGTTTCGCCATATATAGAGTTAAATTTTCTTACTATTTCACGACATTGTTCAACTAAAGGTTTTTGATCATCACCAGTTGGTATTAGTTGCCCTCTAAATGCTGTAATATCTGCTGCTTGACTAACGGGATATCCAACAAATCCATATGTTACGCTTTCACCGCTATTTCCAAACAATGCTTTTTTTTGTGATATTTCCGTTTTTACTGTTGGATTTCTATATAATCTTGCCATTGTAACTAAATTTGAATAAAAAACAGTAAGTTCAGCTATTTCAGGTATTTTAGACTGAATGAAAAGGTTAACTTTATTTGGATCAATCCCTACCGATAAAATATCTTTAGTGATTTCAAATACATTAATACGAACCTTATCCGGATTATCAAAATTATCTGTTAATGCCTGAACATCAGCTATTTCAAGATAAAAATCATATTCATCTTGCATTTTTAACCAATTACTACAAGCACCAAAATAATGTCCTAAATGTAAATTGCCGGTTGGTCTTATACCTGTTAAAACGGTCTTTTTTCCCATCAAAAGTACCTCCTTCTTTATTTATTTAGTATATCATATTTTTAAAAAAAGAAGAAATTATCCTTCTTTTTGTTCATTTAATTTATATTTTTGCTTTTCTTTCATCATATATTCAGTAATATTTGTTTCTATTTCATCTAAAGCTCCTCTTTGAATATTAGATAAAACAACTTCTTCTTTGATTGTATCGATAATTACTTTTCCCCAAACAATTCCCATTTTAACTGTTAAATCGTTAAACATATCAGGAGTTATAGCTGTAAAAAAGTATCCAAATAATAATCTTTTTTGTCCAAGTAATATTCTTTTATTTGTAAGAACTACAGCATAAGTAGTTATAACATCAAGAGGATTATTATTCTTTTGAGCTGCAAAAGCATATTGAACTTCTTCTCCAGGATTTAAATGTTTTTCAATTATTTTAGCATGTTGTTTTAAACGCCAGGAAACTGTCATAGGGTATTTTGTTTTAAATTGTTTTAATTGTTCATAAACTGTCATACTTTCACCTTTTTCTTCACTTATATGCTTATTATAACACATCTATTCTATTCAATAAAGATTGAATTTGTAAATTTAAAACAAAACATAAAAGATTGCGTAAAGCAATCTATTTAGTTTTATCTTTTTTTTGTTTCATGAAATTTAATATAATATTTAATCCAAAGAAAACAATAAAGATTATAAATACATATAACATATTTTGAGTTAATAAATTGTTTTCTACACTAATTAGCGATTCTTTTAACAAATTAATTGTATATGTCATTGGAAGTAGAGGATGTAACCATCTAAATCCTTTAGTTACGGTTTCAATTGGGAATGTTCCTCCTGCTGCCGCTAATTGTAAGACTAATATAATTAAAGCAATGAATTTTCCAATATCACCAAAAGTTTCAATTAAGAATTCAACTATTGCTAAGAAGCAATTTGCGATTAAAATAATACTTACATAATATAATAATACATTTGTAATACTAAAATCTAATAGTAATTGTAATAATATTCCTAAAATTAAACCAGATGCACTAGCAAATCCATGATAAGCTAAAGTCCTTTTTACTCTTTTCTTACTATCAATACCTAATAATCCGAATCTTTTTTCTTTATCAAAATAAAGTACCATAAATAACATTAGACTTCCAACCCATAAAGCGATCGATATAAATAATGGGGAGAAAGCTGTACCATAACTTGATACTTTGTTTACTTCTTTTGTTTCAGCTTTAATTGGCATTTTACTATATTTAGATAAACCATCTACTTTCTTCATTTCTGATTTTGTAGAATTAATCTTATTATCTAATTCAACTTTTGAAGCTTTTACGCTATTATTTAAAGTTGTTGTTCCTTCATTTAATTTTACTGTTCCATTATATAAATCATTAGATCCAGTATTCAACTTAGCTAAACCGCTTGTTAAACTATTTAGACCTTCTTGTAATGGTGTTAATGAAGCTATTGATTTATTAGTTGCTGTTTCTTTAGCGCTTGTTGCAACTTGTTTTGCTACTGTTTCACTAACATTACTTGCAGTTTGAACAGCTGATTTTTGAGCAGATGTTATAGCTGTATTATATATTGATTGATATATTACACTTGATGAATCATTTAATTGATTATTTAAAGATACTAATCCAAGATATGAACTACAATAATTAGCTAACCCAGGATTTACACTAGAACTGTTACAATATGCGTCAACATCTGTAATTCCAAAAGATGATATGTTTGCTAAAATACCTTGTTTTAATAAATTTATATTATTTTCATATTGTGCTTTTACTGTTTCAACTGCTTGAACACCTATAGCATTTTTATATGTATCTGTAAAAGTTGCATTAACACTACTAGTAACTTGATTTTTAATATTATTTAAAGTTTGAGTATCTATTGCTTCACTTTTATCGTTTTTTAAATTTTCAATTGAAGCATTCACTCCATCAGTAATAGTTTTACTTCCATTATATGCTTCATTTATTCCATTTTTTAATTGTTCTGATCCTGATTTTAATTCACTTGCACCATTTTCTATTTGACTTGTTCCTTCACTCAATTTACCAAATCCTGTACTTATTGTATTAAGTTGTGTTGGTACTGCTTTTAATTTATCAGATAAGTTTTCAACTATTTTTGAATTAACAGTATTATCAAGATTTTTTTCTACTGTCAAAACAACTGTATTAATAATTTGGCTTGATAAATAATTTGATTTTTGATTTGGTGAATAAGTAATAGTTGCATGGCGTTTATTAGTACTAGAAGCACTATTCATACTATAAGTAAAATCCTTTGGAATACTAATAATTGCATAATATTTACCATCATTTAAACCATCTGTCGCTTCATCATTAGAAACAATACTTAATTTTAATTTTTTTGACTCTTTAATATTATCAATTAATTCTTTTCCTTTATCACCACTATCTTTATTGACAACAGCAACAGGTAAATTATCAATATTTCCTTTTCCATATGGATTCCAATATGCTTTTAAATAGAAAAAGCTATACATAAATGGTACTAATAATACCGCTATTATAACAACATATTTAAACCAACTATTTGTTTTCTTATTCATAATAAAACCTCCCTAATTTAATAACCCCTCTTTTAGTATAGTAGTGACTTCTTTTGTGACTTTCTTCTCATCTATTTCACCATCATATTCAAACATAATGGAAAGAAAAACTTTATATATAACAAAAGATATTAGATGAGCATCACATTTTTTGATTCTTTTAGCATTAATTTCTGTTTTAATCTTTTTTTCAATATAATCCATAATACTATTGTCATATGATTTTAAAAATTTTTCACAACCAGTAGCATTTTTTGAATTTACTTCTTTTGAAATATTTGAAATCAATAAACTGTTTTTTCTTAAAAGTAAAATGTGATAAATATCTGAGGCAACTATTTCAATAAAAGGTAAATCATCATTTTTATTTTTTTCTAATTCTGTTTTTATTTTTTCTAATTCTTCATTAATGAAGTATAAAAACATAGAATCTTTATCTTTGAAATAACTATAAATTGTTTTTTTAGTTACATTTGCTTCTCTTGCAATTTCATCCATAGACACCTTTTTATATCCATAAGTTGTAAATAAATCCCTGGCCTTTTCAATAATTATTTCTTTTTTATTCATTTTATCACCTCTACACGACTATACCAAATCGGTTTACCAGTATAGTATATGACTTCAATTGCTATTTGTCAACAAATTTTGACAAAAACTTTAAAAAAAAACAATATTACATTGTTCTTCGCCTTATATTATTTTTTATAAACGTTTTTTCTAATTTTTCATTTACATCATATAAACCATTATCATCAGGTATTATTGATTCAATATCATAATTAAAATCAAATGATATTTTTAATTCTTCCAAAAAATTTTGAAAATCATCTACTTTAAATTTATTACCATTATCAAATGTTCCATATATATCACAAAAATTCACATTTGACAAATATTAGAATGTCATAAATTTATTAAAATACAAATAATTTATTTTGAGTTTTCAAATAAATTCATTTGGTTCAATATTTTTTGAATATGGTGTTATTGTTACATACCAAAAGGTATTATAATTTTTTAACTCATCTAAATATTTTAACATTGGTTCTGGGTTTTTTGTACAAAAATCGATACAATCTACAACATTTGGATTTAATTCATATTTAACTACTTTTTTGGCATTCTAAATTCATCCATATTATTTTTTTCTATTTTCAGTAATTCTATTTTATTTTTGATTCCACCACCATAGCCAGTTAAATTATCATTTGCTCCAACAACTCTATGACAAGGAATAATTATACATATAGGATTCCATCCAACAGTACCTCCCACAGCTTGGGCTGACATTTTCTTTATTCCTTTTTTTCTAGCTATCGTTTTAGCTATATCATTATAGGTAATAGTTTCACCATATGGAATTTTAATCATAGAATCAATTACCAATTTTCTAAATGGTGTCAAATTTTGAATTTTATACTTAGGAATAAAGTCAGGATTTTTTCCACTAAAATAAATATCAAGCCATCTAGTAACTTCATCAAAAATATTCAAGTCTTTTTCTTTTAGATTTTTATCATGTTTATTATCATCCTTTGTTTTTTCAAACCATAATCCTGTCAAATATTTTCCATCACTTGTTATAACAATTGGACCTAATGGTGATTTGTAGCTTTTTTATACATCATTTACTAACCTCCAGCTTTATTCATGAAATTTTTTGTTTTTATTCTAGATACTTTCTTGTAACATATTGATAACACACATCTATATATTATTTGTATTTATTACAATTAAAGGTATATAAATTTCATCATCAGTGTAACCTGCATGTTGAGATTTTAATGGTTTAGAACCACCATATAATAATGTTTTATTTGTTTTTGCTATTGCAAGATAATCTCCTAATATATCACGGAAAACTTCATTTTCTTTACCTGTACCAAATAGATTAGAATTTATAACATCTTCTTTAGTATATAAATTGAAATCTTTACTAAAATACTTGTTAAATAATAATTCAAATTTTTGTTTTTCGTTTTCCTTTATGAAAAAATTTACTGCTCTTGGTTCAATTGAAGTATTTCTTTCTAAACAATCAACTATATCAGGATAATCTTCAAGCATTATGTTTTCTACATTTTTATGTCCATGATCAGCTACAACAAATATTATTGTATCTTTTAATTTTTTACTTAATTCTTCTACTTTAAAATTAATATTTTCAACAATTTTCTTTATTTCATATGCATCAGTTCCAAGTTCATGCATTGTATGATCTGGTTCTGTATCATATGCATAAATGTATTTTTTTCCGTCTTCATTACATAGTGTTTCTATTTTATTATATAGGTCTTCAATATCGGCATATGAATTTTTGCCAAATGGAAATAAACTATATCCTGAATCTTTTCCCTTTTCATTAATTTCTTCTATTATAGGCTTAGTAATCATATGCTTATGTTTATATTCAATTGCTTCTTGTAATGGAGTACATTCTTCATCGCCTTTTTCAGAATTCATAAACGTTGTAATTGTTTTATCAATATCTTTATAATACATATCCCAACCTAGCATAGCTGTTTCAACTGGGTTTAAACCTGTAATCATAGATGTCGTAGCTGCAACAGTTGTTGCTGGAAAAACAGTTGTTATTGATTTTATTCTATGTTTTAAAAGGAAAGAATCTTTAGATAAAATTTTATCCATTATATTAGAGCCCATTCCATCACATAATATTGTTACAACATTTTTAGGTTTATTTTCTTTCAATATCTTATCTATATAATCAATCGTATTATGCTTATAATCTAAATCAAAATATTTTCTTATAGAACAAGCTAAATTTGTTAAGCATTCATTATAATTATTTCGTACTTGCATTTTATCAACTCCTACAATAATTATACACTATATTTGCTATTATCACTATGATAGCAAATATTTTTAATTTCATTATAGAAAAAAGTCCATATTTCAGGACTTTATTATTTTCCACAACATTGTTTGTATTTTTTACCGCTATCACATGGCTAGCATTTTTAAGGTTTTTTACCACTGTCTACTTATTAATTTTCTTTAAAATGGGGCTTTTATTACCTTTATATTTTAGTTTATTTCCACTAATCTCTAGCAGAGTGGCTCTAAAAGTGGCTTCAGATTATAAAATCATTGTTTTTGATAAAATGAAAAGACTTAGTTTTTTCTTATTTTACTTTTTAAATTCCTTATTATATTTTTGTCTACACCCAACTTGGCATTTATTAGTATTTTAGTCATCAAATCCAGCTAATATCATACCGCTTCCAAGATTTGCTTCTTCTCTTGTAATAAATCCGAATCTTTCATAAAATTTTTCTTTCCCCTTTGATGCACCCAAGTAAACTCTTACATATGGATTCTCTAATTTTTTTTGATTGACTTTCTCAAGTAATTTGTTCATTATTTGTGAACCTATTTTTTTGTTTTGATATTTAGGAATAACCATAACATCATGTATGTATAAAAAACAAATTCCATCTCCGATTATTCTTCCATAACCAATTATTTTATCATCATCATATACTGATACTGAATACATTGTATTTGCTAATGCTTTTTCTGACACTTTTTAATCATAGCTTCCCCATCCAACAGCATCATATAAATAATTAAATTCTTTAAAACTATTAACATTCTCTTTTATTAAAATCATTTATACCTCCTAAAATCTATATTTTCTTTATCATTGTTTCCATTCTTGCATGATAATCATTTTTACTATAAAACTTCTTACCTATTTCATTATAGGCAAATACATCAACTATTACATATTCACATCCAACAGATTTAAGGTATTCTTCCATTTTCTTTATTAGTTTTTGTCCTATACCATTACTTCTAATTTTATTTGTAACGATTAATTCTGTAATTTCTCCTCTTTTAGGGCATTTATAGTCTAGATAATCATATTCATTATATGGAGGAATCATACCCATAATAAATCCAATTACTTTGTCATTTTCAAATGCTAAATAACATATACCATTATTCTTATTTACTTCATCCAAATCAACTAATGCCATCTTCTCATGATATTCAGGATGGACTTGATCTAAATGATCTTTATCTATTGATACAATATACTCTTCAAGTTCAACTAATAAATCTTTAACATCATCTAGATATTTATCATCATATTCTATTATTTCCATCTATTACCACTTCCTAATTATTAAAATACATATCCTTAGCTATTAATAATTGTTTAACTACACTATCTTGATCAAATACTTTTTCAATTGCCACTTTATCAGTATGTATAAATCCTGCTTTTGTAAATGTCTTTATTGCACCTAATCTATCTAGAGGTACCATATCAGATAATTCGTTAATATTATTTTTTTCAAATGCAATTTTTTCTAATTCTAATAAAGCTGAATAAGAATATCCTTTCCCTCTATATTTATCGTTAATCAATATTCCCATTGAATAAATATCACCATCAGGATAATAATATATTTCCCCAACGGGTTCTTCTGTTCCATCAACGTATATGTAAGCAAAATATTTATCTGGTTCCATGTTAATCCATTTATTATACCATTCAATCATTTCTTCATCTGTTTTTAAACAAACAATATTTAAACTCCAACTAGCTCTTGTTCCAATAATTCAATAATTAAATTAATAGAATTCATAACATCATCATAATCTATATTTTCTACATAAGATTTTTTATTTTTGTAGTTTTTGAAATTTTGTTTCAATTTATCACTTTCTTTAATTAAATCAAAAATTTTTACAATCTTTTCTACATCATAATTTGTTTCTCTTCTTTTAAAAGTATTCTTTATTGCTTTTACCAAAGTATCTTTATTTAATTCATCATAGAATCTAGTTAAAAGTATATATAAATCATAAAAATCTTTTGCTCTTGTATTCATGATATTATCAGTTATAAAAGTTTCAAATTTTTCCGCAATTATAGTTTCTTTATTAAAAGCCATAATATTAATATAAGAATCGTCAAACATACATTTATACTTAAATTCTAATTCTCTTGGTGTAATTGGATCTCCTACTGTAATATCAATTGATAGTGGTACTTGTAGATGTTCTTTAAATCCTATTAAGCTTACTTTTAATCCACCATATTTATCTATCAATCTTATTTCCTTTGTATTTTTAATTTTAAAATTAATATCATCTTCGCAATCAATAGAAATTATTTCATTAATAATATTTTCTAATTCTTTTGTATCCAAAGGTAAACCTTTTATCATTGTGTCCATATCTTGGGTAGTTCTACGGTCATCTCCAAATATTGCAGATAGTAAAAGTCCACCTTTTAGAATAAAATTGTTTTTATACTTGCTTTTTGATATACGATATAATAATCTTTCAAAAAAATACATTTGCATTATATCTTGTGGCTCTAAATTATTCTCATGTGCTTTAGTTTTAATTTTTATTTTTAAATTTTCTGCATCTAACACTACATTAACACCTCCAAATACTTGTTTATATCATCTTCGACATTAAACTTTTTAGCATATTCCATAAGTTTTGGTAAATCCCTTTCATTTTTATTATTTAAATACTCAGTAATAGCATATTTTATAGTTTCAATATCTTGATTATCTTTATCTCTTAATAAATCGCATATACACCTTTCTGCATTATAACAAAGGATATTTTGTCCTTGTGGACTTTTAATAGTCATCTTTCCTATTTCAAATATTTCATTTTTTACATAATGTAATTTAACATTATCATATTTTTTTAAACTTCCATTATATCCTCTATTTACTGTAATATGATATGTGCTTGGTATAGTTTCACATAAATTTAAAAAGTATAAAGCAGTTTCATACGAAAATACAGCATTATTTCCATAAGTTAAATTAAAATATTCATCACCCCAAGTAGAAGGTAATACATATAAACCATTTTTTACTCTTTCTAATTGTCCTTTATTAACAAGTCTAGTTAAAAACACTCTGTTAATATCATTTTGAGCAATTTCTTTAGTTGTAATAACTCCATTGTTATCTTCTATAAGTTTTAAAATTTGTTCTTCTTTATTCATAAATATTAGTTCCTTTCTACATACAATTATAGCATATATGTATGTTGTTTGGAACACATATGTATTATTTTCTTTAAATTTTACAATTCTATTTGTCAAAAGAAAAATGTTATCACGTTTTCTATGATAACATTCCTTATTTTTCAATGGTTTTAACAGTTTTTTTAATTTTTATGAGCACAAATTTTAATTATGTACAAATTTTTAAAAGTTCAAAAAGCCTTTTAAACCCTTATTTTATACTACTTTCCGCAACATTGCTTATATTTTTTACCCGAACCACATGAACAAATTTGCTTAGTATTTACGGTATTTATAGTATTTGTAATATTACTTATATTTTCTTATATTACTGGTTAAAACTAATTTACTATTTGTGGTATTTATAGTATTAATCTTATTTATGTTATCTATCATCGGATGACAAATGGGTGACATTGTCAGCTTTTCCATTTGCTGATACGATTATATGATATGTAAATTAAATATTCAAATCTACAATAAAATTATTTGTACATTTGAACAATTTAACAATTATATTATACACTAATTATTATCTAATTACAATTACGGTATTTCAATTTCATATTGAACAATCTTATCTATAATTTTTAATTTTGTTAAATTATCAAAAATATCACAAGCTTCTTTTCTCGACTCTTTGGAACTTGATATATAATAGTTTTCTGTTGTTTCAATATTTCTATGTCCCAATATATCGGCAACATCTCTTATTTCTACACCATTTTTTAAAATTTTTGTAGCATAACTTCCTCTTAAATCATAAAATCTGCATTTTTTGATTCCTAATTCATTATGAATAATCGAATAAGGATATTTTATTATATCAGTACCTTTATATGTTCCATCATGGATTGTAAAAACTAAATTTATATTATTATATGTATTTCCTGTATTATCATTTTCTACTATTCTATATTCAACAACTTTACCATAAGCATTTTTTTCTTCCTCAATATGATAATAATGATATTTATTTCCATACAATTTTTTTAACTTATCCTGTTTTAATTTAAAATTATTCAATGCCATATATAATGTTTGACTAATATGAATTTTTCGAGTTCCTGTTTCTGTTTTTGTTGTACCTATAAACCATCTTCCTTTTTTATCTTTTTTCTTATCGTATACACTGTGATTGATATTTATGATTCTATTTTCTAAATCTATATCTTCCCAAGTTAAAGCGAATACCTCACCTGTCCTCATACCCGTATAACAAGATGTCAAAAAAGCACAAGTAAATGTATCATCATTTTTGAATCTATCTAATATTTTTTCTATTTCTTCTTGCGAATAAACACGTTTAACATCTTCTATGCTTTTATTCATTTTTGGTAGTCGTATCGTTAATGCTGGGTTATATTTTATTAAACCATAAACATCACAAGCATCTCTAAATGAACCTTTCAATACTTTTAAGATGTTTGCAAAATACACACGAGAGTAATCATGTTTCATACATAATTCAGATATGAATGTATTTAATCTAACACTAGTAATAGAGGTTAATCTATATGATCCTATATTTGGTTTTAAATATTTATTTATTATTGTTACATATGTTTGAATTGTATTATATTTTAGATTAGATTTACAATAATGTTCTATCCAATAATCTAAATAATCAGAATATGATACTTGATTTTCTTTAAATGTATTTCCTGTATTTAAATATTCATTGTATGCTTTAGTTCCCTATTGTTGAGCTTCAAATTTTGTCTTAAAGCCCGACTTAGTCATTTGTTTTCTTTTTCCACCTATTTTTGCTATTTCAAATGAATATTGATAAACATTTCCTCTTTTTCTAATATTTATACTACCCATTGCTATCAACTTTCTTTATCACCATTTTTTTAAGATTCTTGGGATCAGATAAATCATTACCCTCATTTTCAATCAAAAACTTTTCTAATGTTGTCTTTAAAATTTTAATACCCCCTAGTTTAATTGCAGGTAAAAATCCATTTTCTAAGATGTCCATATCTATAATTCTACCGATATTTCTTCCATCATTTTTATTAACAACATCTTTTGTTTGTAAATCACTTATACGCATATAAACACCCATTAAATTATACGTTTTTTATTTTGTTTTATACTTAAATATTCCAAGTAGATTCATCACTTAATTTAAAATTTTTATTTTGTTTAATTTTTCTATTAAAAACTTTTATATATTTATCTATTTCTTTTTTAGAAATATAACATTCTTCACTTAGAGATTTATTTATTATTCCTTCTAAAAATGGAATATATTCGTAAATATATAGAATATCTGCCATAAAACCAATATCAGCATCATATTTTTTTATATTTTCTAAATTATAATTATCTTCTATTTTTTCTATTAATTTTGAAACATTACCAGAATCCCAATAAGTGTGTTTATTATTTAAACATAATTTAGGTTTATTTATAATACTTTTTTTATAAGATAAATCAAATACAATATAATATTCATTTTGACCTAATAATACTCTTCTTTTTAATTCCATAATTACCTCCACAAATATATTTTTATTTTATTATATAGCAATTTCAATTTAAATAAAATGGTTCTATAATAAATAGTGTTGGTGAGTAAAAATCACTAATACTATTTTTAGTTAATAAAAAGAGTCATATCAGAAACTTATGATACAATGTAATTGCTTAATAAAACATTGAAAGGATCTGATTAAATGACTCATACTGATTATACTAAAAATATATTAAATATTAAAGATGAAAATATTTATTTTTATGATGATTGTTTAAAAATTAATGAAATTAAAGGAGTTAAAACTAAAATATTTCATGGCTATCTTACCTATATTCCAGAATCTTGTCCTAAATGTGGATGTGTTAATAAATCATCCGATGATATCATAAAATGGAATTTTAAAAGAAATTGTAAAATCAAGGTTACCAGAGTTTGTGGTTTTAATGCATTATTACTTCTAGACAAACAACGATTTTATTGTAAACACTGTAATAAAACATTTACTGCTACTACTAATTTTGTTGATTTCCATAAACAAATTTCTTATGATACCCATACTTCTGTTATTCTTGATTTAATGTCTAAAAGTTCTGAAAAAGATATTGCTAAAAGAAATAATATTTCTACTAATTCCGTAAACAGAATTCTAGATGATATCTCTGATGATAAATATGTTAAAAATAATGGAAAACTACCATAATCATTTGGTATTGATGAATTCTCAGCTACTAAAGACACTATTTCTAAAATGGCTTTTATTATTGTTAATCAAGAATCACGAAACATTTTTGATATTAATAATTCTAGACTCTCTAGGGATATATATAATTACTTCTCTAGATATCAAAAATCTGAAAGAAATAATGTTAAATTTATTACTATGGATTTATACAAACCTTATTACTCATTAATGCATAAACTATTTCCTAAGGCTATTCTAATCCCTGATAGATTTCATATTATTCTTCAAATTAGAAATACTTTAGATAAAACCAGAATAAACTTATGTAAAAAATCCAATTCTAACTATAATAAGTTCAAAAAATATTAGAAATTAATTCTTAAAAACGAGGATGAATTAGAAACAAGTAATAGGAGATACTCTAAAAATTTTAATAAAAAAATGTCTCAATATGACATTGTTCAATATCTTATTAATACCGACGATATTTTAAATTATATTTATAATTTATATCAAGGTATTATTAAATCTATTGATAAACGTGATAAAAGTAAATTTCTAAATATAATTCACAATGTTGATAAAGAAAAGCTTAATAAACCAGCCAAGAAAGCTATTAAAACTTTTTTAAACTTTGAAAGTTATATTATTAACGCTTTTGACTATGAACTATCTAATGGCGTAGTTGAAGGCACAAATAATCTTATTAAACAAGTTAAGCATAATGCTTGTGGTTATAGAAAGTTCACTCATCTTAAAGCTAGAATCATGCTTATTAAGGGTATTAATAATCCTATTAAGGCATAATAAAAGAGAACTAATTTTAGTCCTCTTACACAATTCATTTATCATTAGTTTTTGGTATCACCAACACTATTTGACATTGAACCATACTAACTCCCATAAGTCATCTTTGTCATCTTTTTTATTTTTGGATGACAAATGGATGACAGATGACAAATTTCAAGATTTTTTTGTCCTCCCAAATCTCTGGAAAGCCTTATTTTATAAGCTATTTACCACAACATTGTTTGTACTTTTTCCCACTTCCACAAGAACTTTGTACTCCCATATTATCTGTATTATTTGTATTTATAATATTACCTGTATTTCAGGCTTTTCCAGACTAGGTAACATCTATATTATTTGTATTATCCGTACTATTTATATTATAAATATTTCTCTACTGTGGACAAATTGTGGACACCGTCCACATCCGTTCACTGCTAACATTATACCATATTTCAAAGTTCAATAAAATGTGCGAATTGGAAAATCATACATTTGTGTTTTTTTCTGTTCATAATTATATACTATATATTAAGATTAGTCAAACTACTGAGATTCAATTTTATATTCTATAATTTTATTTATCGTTTCAGATTTTGATATATTATCAAATGTTTGATATTTATTATTTATTTTAACAGTAGATAATCCAAGTTCTACAATTATCTTTAAAATATGTAAAACTTTAAAAATAG
>OLQO01000743.1_pt1 | contig 25012 bp, 24 predicted proteins | sample 1672281 | NCBI WGS metagenome assembly OLQO01 (sample SAMEA3136667, study PRJEB25190) | human gut metagenome | biome: human gut; feature: human-associated habitat; material: faeces | place: Austria | collected 2013
CTGCATTATTTGCTTCGTTCTTTGCAGCACCCTGGGACTTCATTGTCGGGAACAGCAGCACATCTCTGATCGCCTCAGCCCCTGTCAACAGCATACACATACGGTCGATACCGAATCCGATACCACCTGTAGGCGGCATACCAATTTCCAGTGCGTTCATGAAGTCTTCATCTGTTGTGTTGGCTTCATCATCACCCTGTGCAAGCAGTTCTTCCTGTGCTTTGAAACGTTCTCTCTGATCGATCGGGTCATTCAGCTCTGAGTATGCATTTGCCATTTCCCATCCGTTCATGAAGAACTCGAAACGTTCTACATAGTCCGGATTTTCCGGTTTCTTCTTTGTAAGTGGTGAAATCTCAACCGGATGATCCATAACGAATGTCGGCTGAAGAAGGTGTTCTTCTACATATTCTTCGAAGAACAGATTCAGAATATCACCTTTTTTATGTCTTTCTTCAAATTCAAGATTGTGTGCTTTCGCAAGTTCTCTTGCCTGTTCAAGAGTTTCTACTTCGTTCCAGTCAACACCTGCATATTTCTTAACAGCATCAACCATTGTGATACGCTCGAACGGCTTTCCGAGATCCATCTCGATTCCTTTATATACAATCTGAGTAGTTCCAAGAACTTCCTGTGCAACAAAACGGTACAGGTTCTCTGTCAGATCCATCATGCCATGATAGTCTGTGTATGCCTGGTAAAGTTCCATCAGAGTGAATTCCGGGTTATGTCTTGTATCAAGACCTTCATTACGGAATACACGTCCAATCTCATATACTCTTTCCAGACCACCAACGATCAGTCTCTTCAGATAAAGTTCCAGAGAGATACGGAGCTTCAGGTCTTCGTTCAGGGCGTTAAAATGTGTCTCGAACGGTCTTGCAGCTGCTCCTCCGGCATTCTGTACAAGCATCGGAGTCTCTACTTCCATAAAGCCTTCATTTCCAAGATATTTACGGATTGCGGTAAGGATCTTGGAACGTTTAATAAAAGTATCCTTTACTTCCGGGTTCATGATCAGATCCACATATCTCTGACGATAACGGGTATCTGTATTTGTCAGTCCGTGGAACTTCTCCGGAAGGATCTGCAGACTCTTTGAGAGAAGCTTTACAGCAGATGCATGAATGGAAATCTCCCCTGTCTTTGTTTTGAATACTTCTCCTTCAAGACCTACGATATCACCGATATCCATCTTCTTGAATGCTTTATATTCTTCTTCTCCGATACTGTCTCTTGCTACATAAGACTGGATATTTCCCTGTAAATCCTGCACATTACAGAAAGATGCTTTTCCCATCACACGTTTGGACATCATACGTCCTGCGAGTACAACGTGTTTTCCTTCCAGTTCATCAAAGTTGTCTTTCACTTCCTGGCTGTGATGTGTTACGTCATATTTTGTGATCTCAAAAGGATTCTGTCCGTTTGCCTGCAGTTCTGCAAGTTTCTCACGGCGCACCTTTCTTAAATGATTCAAATCCTGTTCCTGTCCATTGTTCTGCTGTGTTGCCACTTTTTTCACTCCTTCTCTCTGCTGTATACCATCTTATACTGAACGATTGATCTTCAGTACTTCGTACTCAATAACTCCTGCCTGTGTCTCAACTGCTACTACGTCTCCGACTTTCTTACCGATCAGGGCTTTTCCTACCGGAGATTCATTGGAAATCTTACCTTCCAGGCTGTTTGCTTCTGTAGAACCTACCAGCTGAAATACGATTTCCTCTTCAAATTCTTTATCATATACATCTACTGTACATCCGATGTTGATGGTATCAAGATCCACGTCATCTTCTACTACAACTTCTGCATTCTTGAGGATTTTCTCAAGTTCTTCGATACGTGCCTCGATATCACGCTGCTCGTCCTTTGCTGCATCGTACTCAGCGTTCTCTGAAAGGTCTCCCTGTTCTCTGGCTTCTTTGATCTTTCCTGCTACTTCTTTTCTTTTCACAACTTTTAAATTTTCAAGCTCATCTTCCAGTTTCTTAAGTCCTGTATAGGTGAGTAATGTTTTCTTTGCTTCCATTATAATTCTCCTTACTTACCGACAAATCATTTTCTATTCAAGCCGCAGATACTGATTTTATCCGCATTTAAAGCTACTTTCACAATTTCATTATTATACATATTTCCAGCGACTGTGTCAACAATTCTTTGCTGGTTTAATATATGCAAAAACGCATTCTCTCATGCGAAAGAACACGTTTTATGTCTATCCGATTTTTTCCATTAAAAGGTTCTCCAGTTCTTCATAACTTTCCACCTGATTGATCTCATCTCTGAGCTTCGCAGAACCCTGCATTCCCTTGGTATACCATGCCACATGCTTGCGCATTTCACGGATTCCGATATAATCTCCCTTGAACTCGATCTGCAGTCTTGCATGACGCAGCATTGTTTCCCGGATCTGGTCTGTGCCCGGTCTTTCCGGAATGTATCCGGTCTCTTCATATGCCAGTAATTCCCTGAAGATCCATGGATTTCCCTGGCAGCCTCTTCCGATCATCACACCATCACAGCCGGTCTGCTCAAACATATCCAGTGCCTTCTGTCCGCTTGTCACATCCCCATTTCCGATTACAGGAATCTTCACTGCTTCTTTCACCTTACGGATAATCTCCCAGTCTGCATTTCCGGAGTAATACTGTTCTCTGGTCCTTCCATGTACTGCGATTGCCGCTGCACCTGCTTCTTCTGCAACCTTCGCAATCTCCGGTGCATTGATACAGGTATCATCAAATCCTTTGCGGATCTTTATCGTCACCGGTTTCTTGATCGCTCTCGCTGTCTTATATACAATATCATAGATTCGCTTCGGATCCTTCATCAACGCCGAACCTTCTCCATTGCGCACGACCTTTGGAACCGGACAGCCCATATTGATATCCAGGATCTGAAATGGAAGTTCTTCGATCCGCTTTGCCTGCTCGGAAATGATGTCCGGATCTTCCCCGAAAAGCTGAAGTGATACCGGGTATTCTCTTGGATCGATCGCAAGCAGCGCCTTGGTATTCTTATTCTTATACCGGAGCGCCTTTGCACTGATCATTTCCATGCACAGAAGCCCTGCTCCCTGTTCCTTGCATAACAGACGAAATGGCAGGTCTGTTACCCCTGCCATCGGTGCCAGCACATAACGGTTCGGAAGCTCTACATTTCCTATCGTCAGTGTCTTTATCATTCAATCTCTTCCCCCAGAAAAAATACTTTGTAATAAAGCTGAAGCTGTGTCAGAAGCTCCTGCTTCTTCTCGTCTGTCTGAATCTCCTTGATCTTCAGACGGCTTCCGATCTCGTCAAACATCGGATCTCCCTCTGCAGAAGTCACTTCAAATTCCAGCTCCCCATTCTCCTCAAATACAAGTGTAAGGATTCCCCCGACATCATGTACATACAGCACACACATGATCTTCAATTCATCTTTGATGTGCTGTGGCAGATTATCAAAATCCGGATTCATATAAAATTTTTCTTCGTAAGAGTTGGCTCCGCATAATACGATCTTATCCTGATACATAAATTCTCCTTCTATACATACCCATAAATTCCACGTACCGAAACTTCTCCGGCAAAGACAGACTTTCTGCTGCCGTCTTCACATTCTACCTGCAATTCCCCGGTCTTGTCAATCCCCAGTGCCAGTGCATCATATTCATGTTCCGGTTCCAGTACACGCACCCGACGCCCACAGTTTACCAGCAGACGGTTATAATCTTCCATGATCGGCTCCAGACTTCCCGCCTCGCAGACCGCTTCGTAGGCTTTTTCGAAATGCTCCATGATCGCAGCGATCAGCTCAAACCTGCGAAATTCTTTGCCCGCTTCGATCCGCAGCGAAGTCGCTGTCTTTGCGATATCTTCCGGAAAGGACTCCATATTGACATTGATTCCGATTCCGATCACTACATGATTGATGTAATCGATCTCTGCGCTCATCTCCGTCAGTATCCCACTGATCTTCTTTCCACTCACGACCAGATCATTCGGCCATTTGATTCCTATATCCAACTCGGTCTTTTCACGCAAAGCTTTCGTTGCCGCATATGCCATGACAAGTGTCAACATCGGTGCATCTGACGGATTCATCACAGGTCTTAACAGAATCGACATGGAAATACTGCTGCCCGCCGGTGATTGCCAGCATCTGCCGCGTCTTCCTTTTCCCGCCGTCTGCGTCTCCGCAACAAAAAGAGTTCCATCTGCACCTCCGGCCTCGCCAAGTGCTTTGGCCCGGTTATTAGTCGAATCGATCTCGTCATAATACTCCAGATTTTTCGCCATCCATTTTGTCTCCAGACAGCTTTTTATCGCATCTGCGGTAATCCGATCCGGAATATCCACAATGCGATAACCTTTGTTTCTCACGGCTTCAATCTCATAGCCTTCTTCTTTTAACTGATTGATTGCTTTCCACACAGCAGTCCTGGACACCTGAAAGTGGTCACAGAGCTGCTGCCCCGACAGATACCCATCGCTCTGCCGGAGCATCTTTAATATCTCCGCTTTCATGCTTATTATTCATTCTCTCCTAAAGTTGCAACCATAACTGCCTTGATTGTATGCAGACGGTTCTCAGCTTCATCAAATACTCTTGACTGTGGTCCTTCAAATACTTCTTCGGTAACTTCTTTTTCTTTGATCGCCGGCAGGCAGTGTGAGAAGATTGTAGTATCTTTTCCTGTACGTTCCATCAGAGCTGCATTTACCTGATATGGCTTTCCGAGACGCTCTCTTTCCTGCTCTTTCTTTTCTTCACCCATGGAAATCCATACGTCTGTGTAAATGACATCTGCTCCCTTTACACCATCAAGGTCATCGGTGATCTCGATAGTTGCTCCGGATTTTTTTGCATATTCGTCACATCTCTTCCACAGAGATTCCGAAGTCCAGAGTGGCTTCGGTGCAACGATTGCTACATCTACTCCGATTTTGGCGCATCCTACCAGAAGGCTGTTCGCAACGTTGTTACGTCCATCTCCAAGGTATGCAACCTTCAGACCTTTCAGGTGTCCGAATTCTTCTTTCATGGTAAGGAGCATAGCCAGACATTGTGTCGGATGTGTAGTATCTGTCAGACCATTCCATACCGGAACTCCACTGTACTCTGCAAGTACATCTGCGTATCTCTGTTCAAATCCACGGAATTCGATTCCATCGAACATTCTTCCAAGTACACGTGCTGTATCTTCGATACTCTCTTTATCGCCTAACTGGATCTCATTACCTGCAAGGTATGTCGGGATTCCACCTTCATCCTGTGCTCCCACGGTAAATGCACATCTGGTTCTTGTAGATGGCTTTTCAAAAATAAGGGCAATGTTCTTTCCTTCCAGGCTGTGTCCTTTAATTCCTGCTTTCTTCTTTGCCTTTAATTCACCTGCCAGGTCAACGAGATATTCAATCTCTGCCGGTGTATAATCTTCCAGTTTCAAAAAACTTCTTCCTTTTAAATTCATCTTGTAGTCCTTTCTCAGCTTTGCAATCGCATGGACGAATTTCGGCAGTTTTTCTTTTCCCTCATCTGTACGAGTCTCGTACTTTCTGCTCGTCTCATTCCACAGTTCATCTGCTGTATAAATATTATATTTTGGAATTCTCATGAGCTTCGCACTTGCCTCCAGCATTCCATAGAACAACTCTCTGTCTGAACAGCCGATCGGCAACTTGAGTTTGAAACGATATTCCGTCTTTTCAAGTTCGCTCAAAAGCTTCATTATTTCTACATAATAACACTCTTCTCGTGTTTCTTCAATATAGTAAATCGATCCAGTGAGCCCGTAAAGCGCTCTTTTTGCATCATAATAGCCAATTTTCAAATTCTGTCTGCTCCGCTTTGCCGAAAATTCAAGAATACTGCCAAGTCCTACTCTCGGTTCGATCTCCAGCAGAGAGCCATCTTCCGGAATCGTCGTCTTCGGCACTCTTCCCGGACCAAAGATCCTTACCTGGATCAGATCCTTATATCCCCTTTTTAGAAGAGACGCGGTCGGCACATTATTGACCGCACCACCATCAATATATGTCTTGCCGTGCAGCGGTTCATTTTTAAATCCAAGCAGATATGCGCTGGCAAGAAGAAAATCCTCCAGAAGACCTTCCGGTATATCTTCAATACTCAGATCCAGTTCCTTCATATCCGATACAGAAAATGTCAAAAGGCAGAATTCTTTTCCGCATTTCCTGATCTTTTCTTCGTCTACAACCTCATGGATCAATTCCTTAAGCGGTGTAATATCAATTCCACCATCTGCAAGCTTCTTCCAGAGACCTTTCAAAATCTCTCTTATGGATGCCTCTCCATCAAAGAACTGTTCCATCAACTCATCATCCACATCCATAACACGGGAAAATGCCATCTCTTTCCAGATATGTCCTGCTTTCTCCAGATCTCCCATACAAACAAGGGCGCCATTCAGGGCGCCCACAGAAGTACCCGCTACTGCACTGATCTTCACACCAGCTTCCGAAAGAGCCCGCCACGCACCGATCTGATACGCACCTCTGGCTCCTCCTCCATCGAATACCAATCCATATTCTTTATTTAAATCGATTATCGGTTTCATCAAATCACACTCTCCTTTGCGCTTGATTTCCCCTCATCACTACCGTCGCTGTCTTGCCGCCTCGAACATCAGAACTGAAGATGCAACCGCCGCATTCAGTGATTCTACCTCTCCACACATCGGAATCTTGATATAACACTCTGCTACATCTGCCACTTCATCCCGAAGTCCGTTACCCTCATTTCCAATTAAAAATGCTGTCCCTCTTGTGTAATCCTCCTGATCGTAGCTGTTCTTTCCTTTCAGATGTGCCGCATAGGAATGAATCCCGGCTTCTGCAAGTACTTCCAGGGTTTCTGGCAAATGCTCTACATACACAAACGGCATTCGGTAAACCGATCCCATCGTTGAACGGATCACCTTGGGATTGTAAATATCCACACAGTCGTGACTCATGATCACGCCGGTTACGCCTGCCGCTTCCCCCGCACGGAGAATGGTTCCCAGGTTTCCCGGATCCTGCAGATTATCCAGCACCATCAGAAGCGGTTTCCTTCCCTGCGCGTCCAGATCCAGCATCTCACATATCTCACAGCTCCTCTGCTCCATCACAAGCAGGATCCCCTGTGGTGTCTTTGTATCTGACACGTTGGAAAATACATGATCTGACAGGATTTCCATCTGTCTTCCCCATGCCGAAAGTCCCAGCTCTTCTCCATATCGGCTGTAAAACTGCTCCGATACATAAACCTCTCTCACCTGCGCACGCGGAGCTTCCCGGTACATCCGGATCCCTTCTACGATATAGACGCCTTCTTCATCACGTGCCTTTCTCTTTTTCTGCCATGTAACAAGCTGTTTTACCCTGGCATTTCCTGTACTGGTTATCATACTGTAATCTCTTTCCTTTTATTCTTTTTCATTACATCTTGAAACGATATCCCACACCCCAGATTGTCTCAATATACTGTGGGTTTGAGGTATCATATTCAATTTTCTCACGGATTTTCTTGATGTGCACAGTTACCGTTGCGATATCTCCGATGGATTCCATATCCCAGATCTCGCTGAAAAGTTCATCCTTGGTATATACATGGTTCGGATGACTGGCAAGGAAGGTCAGAAGATCAAACTCTTTTGTTGTAAAATTCTTCTCCACTCCGTTTACCCACACTCGGCGTGCAGTGGTATCAATCTTAAGTCCACGGATCTCAATCACCTTATTCTCTTCCACGGCACTTCCGATCAGCCGCTCATAACGTGCCAGATGTGCTTTTACCCTTGCCACCAGCTCGCTTGGACTAAACGGCTTGGTCATATAGTCATCAGCCCCAAGTCCGAGTCCTCTGATCTTGTCGATATCATCTTTTTTCGCAGATACCATGATGATCGGTGTATTCTTTTCCGCACGAACCTTACGACAAATCTCAAAGCCATCCACGCCCGGAAGCATCAGATCCAGGATCACCAGATCAAAATCACCGAAAAGCGCCTTATCAAGCCCTGTCTGTCCATCATTTGCAACCTCTACTTCAAATCCACTCAGCTCCAGATAATCTTTCTCCAGATCTGCAATACTCTCTTCGTCTTCTACAATTAAAATCTTACTCATTTATCGGTACCTCCTGATATTTTCTGATTACAAAATACATCACTGTGCCAACACCTTCCCGGCTGGTCGCCCAGATTTTGCCACCGTGATCTTCAATGATCTTCTTCACGATCGAAAGACCGATTCCGCTTCCGCCCTTGGATGAATTCCTTGAAGCATCCGTCCGGTAGAACCGGTCAAATATATTCGGCAGATCTTTCGCTGCGATTCCTTTTCCGTTATCCTCAAGCTCTACCTGAATAAAATCACCTACGTCTTTTACCCGCAGATTGATCAGCCCGTGCTCTCGTTCCATGTATTTCAAAGAATTGCTGACAATGTTGTTGATCACTCTCTTTAACTGTTCCGGATCTGCAATGATCTTCTGATCACCCTCTACATAATTGAAATAACCAAACTCTACATTCTTTGAATCCAGCTCCATCTCAATATCTTCGGCACAGTCATTGAAATAATCGTTGACTGAAAGCGGTGCAAAGTTGTACGGGATCCGGTTTGTATCGATCTTCGCATATAAGGTCAGTTCGTTGATCAGCGTATCCATCTCATTCGCCTTATTATAAATGGTTCCGATATATTTTTCCATCTTCTCCGGCGTATCTGCAACCCCGTCACGGATTCCTTCCACATAGCCCTTGATCGCTGTGATCGGCGTCTTTAAGTCATGGGAAATATTGCTGATCAGTTCTTTGCTTTCCCGGTCACTCTTCAGCTTCTCCTCTGCATTATCTCTCAGACGGATCCGCATCTTTTCAAATGCCTGCATCAGCCGTCCCATCTCATCATCTTTTTCCGGCTTGATCTCAAAATTCAGATTGCCTTCTTCTACGTTCTGCGCTGCTTCCTGCAACTTGTGAATCGGACTGATGATACTTCCATAAATCCACACCATCATGATCATCGCTGTAAATGCCAGAATCAGGACTACTGCGATACATGCGCTTATAATAAACTGCTGGATCTCCGGCATATCTCCCAGCACTCTGATGGATTTTGCAAAATCTTTATATTCCTCACCGGTAATTCCATAAGTATGCTCAATGACTCCGATCTGATAACGCGCAATTCCAAATATAAATGCCGTTGTCAGGATAGTCGGTATCATGATCATCGTCACAAAAGAAATCACCAGTTTCGTCCTTAGTTTCATGCTATATTCATCCTCCATTCATCGTGCACGCCCGGTTATGAGGTCCGTATGGCGCTCACGCAAGTCTGCCTGATAACTAATAGCATATCATAAAAACGGGTGCTTCACATCAAAGCACCCGTAAAATTTTCTAAATTTTTTCTAAAACGATCAAATTCAGAACCTGTTATTAAAGATATTTCTTCAAAGTATCCACTTTATCCAACTTCTCCCATGGAAGATCCAGGTCGTTACGTCCAAAGTGTCCGTAAGCTGCTGTCTGTTTGTAGATCGGACGTCTCAGATCAAGCATCTTGATAATTCCAGCCGGACGAAGGTCAAAGTTTTCTCGAACGATTTCCACAAGCTTATCATCTGCAATCTTTCCTGTTCCGAAAGTATCTACCATGACAGATGTCGGCTGTGCAACACCGATTGCATAAGAAAGCTGGATCTCGCATTTTTTGGCAATTCCTGCTGCTACGATATTCTTAGCAACATAACGTGCTGCATAAGCTGCTGAACGGTCTACCTTTGTGCAGTCTTTTCCGGAGAAAGCTCCACCGCCGTGACGCGCCATTCCCCCATAAGTATCTACGATGATCTTACGTCCGGTAAGGCCGCTGTCCCCATGTGGTCCACCGATCACAAAACGTCCGGTCGGATTGATGAAGAATTTTGTATTCTCATCTACCATATCTGCCGGAAGGATTTCATCAAAAATGTATTTTTTCACGTCTTCATGGATCTGTTCCTGTGAAACATCCGGATCATGCTGTGTAGAAAGTACTACTGCATCAAGGCGGGCCGGAACTCCATTTTCATCATATTCTACTGTTACCTGTGTTTTTCCATCCGGACGAAGATATGGAAGTGTTCCGTTCTTTCTTACTTCTGTAAGACGTCTTGCAAGTTTGTGTGCAAGAGCGATCGGATAAGGCATATATTCTTCTGTCTCATCAGATGCATATCCGAACATCATTCCCTGGTCTCCTGCACCGATTGCTTCCAATTCTTCATCTGACATCTTGTGTTCCTTTGCTTCAAGAGCTTTATCAACACCCATAGCAATATCGCTTGACTGTTCGTCAATTGCTGTCAGAACGCCACATGTGTCAGCATCAAATCCGTACTTTCCTCTTGTATAACCAATTTCGCGAACAGTATCACGAACGATTTTCTGAATATCTACATATGCATTTGTAGTAATTTCTCCCATTACCATAACAATTCCTGTAGTCGCGCATGTCTCGCAAGCTACACGGCTCATTGGATCCTGTTCCATAAGTGCATCCAGGATCGCATCGGAAATCTGGTCACACATCTTATCCGGATGTCCTTCAGTTACTGATTCAGAAGTAAATAATAATCTCTCCATCTTTTTTCCTTTCTTTTCTTCTTTGTATCTGCCTCTCTTATCTCTGGAATAATGAAAATCGACAAACAGAATTTCTCTTCTGTCTATGCAAATTTAAAGGTCAGCCCCAAAGGACTGACCTGATATCTCATCATCAATCCTCTTATTGTTCGATTGCTCGCTCAGGTTGGCACCTTCCGGCTTACCGGGGTTGCCGTGGCTTCGCAGGTCCTTTGTACCTCCACCACTCTGAATAAGAGAAAGCGTATTTAATTGTTACCGCTACACATCATAACACTGTCCATAGCTTCCGTCAATATACATTTTGGGAAATATGTTCTATCAAAACAGGAATTCCTGTCTTAACCTACTTTTAACTTGAATTTCTGGATCTCACGTTCTGTAGAAACTCTCTCGATCACTGCACCGAGACTTCTGAGCTTCTCTTCAAAACGTTCGTATCCCCTCTGGATATATACGATGTCATCTACGATCGTAATGCCATCTGCGGCCATTCCTGCAATCACAAGTGCTGCTCCTGCACGAAGATCCGGTGCACTGACCCTTGCTCCCGAGAATTTATCTACGCCTTCGATAGTCGCTGCATTGCCTTCAACCTTGACATTTGCACCCATTCTTGCAAGTTCTGAAAGATATTTGAAACGATTCTCGAAAATACTTTCTGTAATCGTGCTTGTCCCTTTACAAAGAGCAAGTGTAACACCGATCTGCGGCTGCATATCTGTCGGGAATCCCGGATATGGAAGAGTCTTCACCTGTGTATTATGAAGATCTCCTTTGGACACAACACGCACTGCATCATCAAATTCTTCTACTTCACATCCGATCTCAACAAGCTTTGCAATCGTAGCTTCCAGATGCTTCGGAATGACATTCATAACAGTCACATCACCTCTGGTTGCTGCTGCCGCAAACATAAATGTGCCGGCTTCGATCTGATCCGGAATGATAGAATAATCTGTCTTATGAAGGCGGGATACACCGCGGATCTTGATCACATCCGTACCTGCTCCACGAATGTTCGCTCCCATACTGTTCAGGAAGTTTGCCACATCGACAACATGAGGCTCTTTTGCCACATTCTCAAGGATCGTAAGTCCTTCTGCCATCGATGCTGCCATCATAACGTTGATCGTAGCTCCTACGCTTACCACATCAAAATAAATGTGCTTTCCGATCAGACGCTCTGCTTCTGCGATAATCTTGCCATGCTCGATATCCACATAAGCACCAAGCGCACGAAAACCTTTCAGATGCTGGTCGATTGGACGGCTTCCGATATTGCATCCTCCCGGAAGAGCGACTTCTGCTCTTTTATACTTACCAAGAAGTGCTCCGAGCAAGTAATAAGATGCACGGATCTTCTTGATGTAATCATATTCTATATCAAAATTTTCAATGTTGCTTCCGTTGATTCTGACTGTGTGCCGGTCAATACGGTCAACCTCGGCACCAATTCCACTGATTGCTTCCAGCAGAACGTTGATATCGTTGACATCCGGAAGATTATCGATAGTAACTGTCTCATCTGTCATAATCGCAGCTGCCAGAATTGCCAGTGCTGCATTCTTTGCTCCACCGATCTCGACTTCGCCGACCAGCGGATTGCCACCCTTAATAATATACTGTTCCATTTCGCACCTCAATTAACGATTTCTTTCCCTCTGAAATATATCCTGTTCTATACTTCTGTCAAACACTCTATTCATACTCTTTATTATTTCATGAATAAAAAACCTCATACTTTTTATTCTTTCCAGATCTCTCAGGATTTGTATGAAGCTTTTTGTAATAATCCTCTATATCACATATCAGTATAGCATATTTCTATATTCATTGCAAAATTATTTATCTTGCTTTCTTCATTTTCGTAAAACTTTTGTAATAATTTCTTTAAAAAATTTATTGATTTTCCAAAACTTCCATTACATTTTCAATGGTTTCTTCCAGCTCCAGTCCATCCTCTGAAACAGTAATATCTGCATATTTTTCAAATAATACTACTCTTTCGTCATATAGATCCTTCAGTGTCTGCCCGTCCCGAAGTGCAACTCCCCTTTTCTTTGCATTCTTCAGTCTGGAATTGATAACCTCAAATGACGCATGCAGATAAACAATGGTTCCGATCTCTTTGTAATGCTTCATTGCTTCTTCACAGTAAACTACGCTTCCTCCCGGGGAAATCACCGCATGTTCCGCTTCCACATCACGATTGACCTGATTCTCAATACTTAAGAATCCATCCAGACCTTCTTCTGCGATAATCTCCCGCAAAAGTCTGTTCTCCTGCTTCTGAATCAACAGATCTGTATCAATAAACTCGTATCCAAGCCGCTTTGCGACTACCACTCCGACGGTACTTTTTCCAACTGCCGGCATTCCGATAAATATAATATTCTTCATATGTACCCTGGCTCACTCCTTACCGAAACTGTGTTTCAGATGCTGTCATTTTTATATCGGACGATATTATAGCACAAGTCCTGTGCATGAAGCAACTGTTTTTTCCTGTTGCCGCCTGCCTTTTCCTCTTCTTTCCATCAATTCCTGGTACATCAGAATTTCTACGATCTCCCGGATCTGTTCCGGAGTATAGGTCTCTTTTTCCCATTTTTCCTGTTTCATGACCTGTTCATACGCCCTGCGACACATCAGGCACAGCTGGAGCTTATCCGGGTACTCATCATAGATCATGCTTCCTTCATATTCCTGGCGGTCGCATTCTTCCTGTATATATGGAAAAATCTTTTTTGCTGTTGCCGGATACATACTTTGCAGGTATTCCCGGTCGCGCTTCTGGATTTTGTCTTCGTCAAATGCGTATGGAATCGGATACATCATATAATAAGGCAATCTCAGGTCCATGTCTGGCACTTCCATTTCTTTTTTCTATGCTTTAGTGTATGCGGTATGGGGGAGTGGGGTTCCTGGGAGGTGGGTGTGGAAGGGGGACGATTTTCGGGCAATCCTGTCTCCGGGGCGGATTCGGAATGTAACAGGGAGGTAACGGGGAAGGAAGCGGCAAGTGGCGGCACCGGACAGCCTGTGCCCCGGAACTCTACTCGCGAAGTTGAGTGTTGTTCAGGACGGGCGCCAGGCGGACATTTGTCCTGTGGCTTGGCAAATGTGCGGTTGAAATTTGTTGATGAAAAGGTTATTTATTAAAATGTTTTTATGAAGAGATGATATTTGTTGTGTGGAAATTACTTTACTAGTTTTTTGATTACCATATAGTTTGCTATGAGTAGCAAATCTTTTAAATTATAAAAGAACATATTCTATATTGAAATAATTGGGTTTATGGTATACTGAATTATAGGTATATATTTTTTCATGTTTTACGAAGGAGGATATATATATGGATATAATTATCAGACCTGCGGAAACCAGTGATTTTGACAGTGTAGTACATATCCTGAATCAGGTTCAGGCTTTGCATGTGAACTGGCGGCCTGATATTTACAAAGAAAGTAAGAATTTTTTCTCTTTGGATGCTTTTCAGGATGCTTTAGGTAGAGAAACTTTTTATGTTGCTGCATATGAAATGTACAAAAAATGTGGTTTTACAGAAAAGTCAATCAACATGGAATTATTATAAGTAGTGAGGTGCAAAGTTATGAATAATGAAATTGTGAATGCTATGGAGGAACTTGAAAACTGGTTGGCTGATCCGTCTGAACTGGGGCGGAAACCGGCGAAGATTGAGTATACGGCTTCTTTTGAGGATGAGGATGGGATCAAATGTATGATCTTTAAATTCAAGAAATCTTTCTTTGGAAAATGGCTTCTTGGGATCGTCAGTGAATCCGGAACCTTCAGTGAGATGAAGGAATACAATTCTGCCACAGAAACAGAAAATGCAAAAGCATTGCTTCATATTTTAAAAGAATACTGGAAAAAAATAGCAGAAAAAGAACAGGGATTTATCGAAATTCCGATTGAAAATCTGATCGAATGGGACGAGCCGAATGGGGAAGGTTGTATCGTTTCCGATAAGATCACAAAAGAAGGCTACAAAGTCGGCTACATGCTCCGCGAAGAGCCAACAGAAGGGAATCCGGACAGTGGCTGGAGATTCATGGCTGGTAATGAAGATGACGAATATATGGACAATCCGGATAATCATCATGTCTTTGCACTCAACACCATCTGCAATTACGACAGCGATATTATCCCTTATCTTCATGCCAAAATCGGATCTGCTTTCATACGTGTAGATGAGTCCCATTTTGAAAAATATCATGAATTTAAGCCTATGTTCATCCAAAAGCAATAAATAAGTAAAAATAAACTCTGTTTTTTCCACTTCGCCACAACATCCCCGTCTGCCAATGCACAGGCGTGTGGAAGGTTTGACTTTCCGGCTGCGTTTTGTACTACAGCCATCAAGTCAATGAGACGTACCAGAAAGCCAAACCTTCCACACGCCATCCCATTCGCCACCTACAACTTAATCTTAGCCAGCGCATCCGCAAATGGATTATTCACCGGCTCATCCTTCTGCTGTCTTAAATATTTCTGCACATCCTTCTTGCTGACTCCCGCACCTTCTTTCTTCCGTCTCTCCTGGAACGATGTCAGCTTCTCCTTATGTCCGCAGACACACACAAAAATCTGTCCATCCCCTCTTCCTTTCAGCTGCATCTTCTTGTGACACACAGGACATCTCGCATTCGTTGTCCGTGATACTGTTTCGCGGTATCCGCACTCTCTGTCCTGACAAACCAGCATCTCACTGTTCTTTCCTTTCACTGCAAGCATTCTCTTACCACATCGCGGACATTTACTATTTGTCAGATTATCATGCCGGAACGTTCCAGCTCCCGCCTTAATCTCAGAAACCACCTGATCCGTATATTTATCAATATCCTTCATAAAATCCTTCCGCGAAAGCTTTCCCTTCGCAATCTGCGACAAACGCATTTCCCAGTCTGCTGTAAGTTCCGGCTGTTTTAACTCTTCCGGCACAAGTTCCAGAAGCTGCTTCGCTTTCGATGTAAGATAGATATCTTTTCCACGCTTTTCCAGCAAAAAGCTTTTAAAAAGTTTTTCAATAATATCCGCTCTTGTCGCAACCGTTCCCAATCCTCCTGTCTCGCCAAGCGTTTTCGCCATCGCTTTGTCATGGCTTTCCATATAAGCCGTCGGGTTCTCCATTGCTGACAGAAGTGTTGCTTCATTAAAATGTGCCGGTGGCTTCGTTTTACCTTCTGTCAATGACAACACAAGTCCTTTAATCTCCTGTCCTTTTTCCAGTTCCGGCAGTGTCTGTCCTTTCAAACTCTTTCCAGACTCATATGCCTCTTCCTCTTCTTCATCCTCATCCGAATAGACTTCCTCTTCATAAACAGCCCGCCATCCCTGCGCTTTCACAATCTTTCCAGACGCAAGGAAAGTTTCACCGCCAACCTTCACCGTAACCTGTGTCTGCTCATACTCAAATGGCGGATAAAGCACAGCAAGAAAACGCCGCACAACCAGATCATAAATCTTCCGCTCTTCATTTGTCATATGACTCAGATCCACAAACTGCTCCGTTGGGATGATCGCATGATGATCCGATACCTTCGCATCATTTACAAAAGCGAGCTTTCCGCTCAGATCCTTTTTCTTCGCTGTCATTGCAAGCTTACGGTACGGTCCTGTACCACATGCCTCCAGACGGTCCTTGATCGTCGGAACAATGTCTTTGCTCAGATATCTGGAATCCGTTCTCGGATAGGTCAGCACCTTATGATTCTCATACAGTCTCTGCATGATATTCAGCGTCTCTTTCGCCGAATATCCAAACCGCTGATTGGCTTCTCTCTGCAGCTCTGTCAGATCATACAAAAGCGGTGCATACGTTTTTTTCGGTGTTTTTTTAATCTCTTCCACTACCGCTTTCTGTCCATCCAGCTTTTTCATCAGTCCGGTCATTTTCTCTTTATCGAATGAGCGATAACTCTTTGACTTCTGATCCTGCCAGGTCAGCATAATATTTTGTCCTTTTGCAGTCATTCCATAATAACCTTCCGGAATAAAACTACGGATCTTTTCTTCTCTCTTTGCAATCATTGCAAGCGTTGGTGTCTGCACACGTCCACAGGAAAGCTGCGCATTATATTTACAGGTCAGTGCCCTTGTTGCATTGATTCCAACCAGCCAGTCTGCCTCGGCACGGCACATTGCAGCATCATAAAGCGCATCATACTCATGCCCGTTCTTCAACTTTGCAAAACCTTCTCTGATTGCTTTATCTGTTACAGACGAGATCCACAGCCTCTTGATCGGCTTTTTGCTTCCTGCTTTTTCCAGAATCAGCCTTGCTACCAGCTCTCCTTCTCGTCCTGCATCCGTAGCAATGATAATTTCATTCACATCCTTGCGGTGAATCTGTGTTTTCACCGCTGCGAACTGTTTTCCGGTCTGCTTTATTACTTCAAGCTTAAATGGAGCCGGCTTCATCGGAAGCACATCAATTTTCCACTCTTTATATTTTTTATCGTAATCTTCCGGATCTGCCAGGGTAACCAGATGACCAAGTCCCCAGGTTACAATATAACGCTCTCCTTCAATTGCTCCATTTATCTTTTTCCCACATTTAAGTACACGCGCAATATCACGCGCAACAGAAGGTTTTTCTGCAATTACAAGTGCCTTCATTCTGTCTTTTCTACTCCTTTTTATTCTTTTTCTGCTACTTCCATCATTGTCTTTAATTTATCCTGTGCTTCGGTCATACACTGGAGTAACAGTGGGTTAAATGTACCGCATTCACCATTTTGGATCATTTCCAGTGCTTTTTCATGCGAAAATGCCTTCTTGTAAACCCGTTCACTCACCAGGGCGTCATACACATCCGCCAGCGATACTACTTGTGCCGAAATCGGAATTTCTTCTCCGACAAGTCCGTCCGGATATCCCTTTCCATCATATCTTTCATGATGCCAGCGGCAAATCTCATGTGCAAGCTTGAGCAGCTTTTCATTCCGGTACATATCCAGATTATCCAGCATTTGTGCACCGATTAAGGTATGTGTCTTCATAATCTCAAATTCCTCTTTGGTAAGCTTTCCCGGTTTGTTCAGAATTTTCTCGTCAATTCCAATCTTTCCGATATCATGCAAAGCCGATGCTGTTGCAATCAATAATCTATCTTCCCATGAGAGCTGATATTTTCCTGTCTTTTTCACCAGTTGTTCCAGCAAAAGCTGTGTGATCAGATTGATATGGATCACATGCAGACCACTTTCTCCGTTTCTGAACTCAACAATCTGGCTCAGGATACCGATCATCATCCGGTTATTTCTCTCTTTTTCGTAAATCTGCCTGGTCACCAGATGGATCAGTCTCCTCTGTTTTGCATATAGCTTGATCATGTTCAGGACGCGTTGATATACGATTTTTGCGTCAAACGGGCAGCTGATGTAATCTGAAACGCCCATCTCATATGCCCGTCTGATATAGCTGTCTGAATCTTCACTGGAAATCATGATTACCGGAATATCTTCAATCCAATGATTCTGGTTCATCGCAGCAAGGACTTCAAATCCATCCATTTCCGGCATCACAATATCGAGCAGCACCAGTGAGATCCCTGTTCCAGACCGTTCCAGTTGTTCCAGACATTCTTCTCCATTAGCCGCCTCCAAAATCCGGTAGTCCTCTTTCAGAATCTCTTTCAGAATCTCGCGGTTTATTTCCGAATCATCCACGATAAGGATCTGCTGTTTCAGTTTTTCTGATGCAGAATTTTCTTCCTTTTTCTTTCCATTTTCATCCCATTCTGTGACAACCATATTTTTATAATTTTTAGCTATATACATCTGTCTGTCAGCACTGGCAATAGCATCTTCAATATTGCCTTCGCGGAATATAGCTCCGCCGATGCTGACCGAAAGCTGCATTTTCTCATACTTCGGCACAACCGCATCGTGGATTTTTTCCCGGATCAGTTTTAGCTTATCTTCAAAAATATGTTTCTTAATCGAAGGAAGGATCAGTAAAAATTCATCTCCACCATACCGGATCAGAATATCCGTCTTCCGGATATATTTTTTGATAATGTTCGCAGTCGTTATAAGTGCCGCATCTCCCGCACTATGTCCATAAGTATCGTTATGAAGCTTAAAATCATCCAGATCAATCACTGCAATTCCGGCTTCATCCTCCATGTTTTTGATCTTTTCTTCAAAAAAACGCCGATTATATATCCCAGTCATTACATCCGTATATAGCTTTTCATTATATCCTGACAGTTTACTGATCAGCTTATCATACCCCTCCTGATCAATCTGAATACTCTCATCAAGATTCTGAATCATTTCCATAACATAAGGTCTGCCATCAATCTCAACATAACGCGAGATCACCTGAAATACCTGTAAATCCAGAAATTCAAATTTTATCTTCTGCGTCTGTTCTTTCAGTGCCAGAAGAGAGCTACAGTTCTCGCATTCCTTGTCTTTTTTCCAGAAACTGTAACACTGACACGTTTCAGATAAATCTCCTGCATTTATCCGTTTTTCCCGATCCATCAGCATTTTCCCGTCTACCAGTCTGACAACCTGAAACACTTCCCTCAAAGATTCCATCTTTCTTTCCGCTTCCTGCATTGTCATTTGGTCCTGTTTGTTCATCCCTTTATCCTCTCAATTTTATCCGGCCATTCATACTCTTTTTTACGCTATATAATGATGTTGGGGTCAAAAGGTCAAAAATCCTCTTGCAAGCAAGCTTGCATCAGCTTTCTGACCTTTTGCCCCTGGTATCATCATATAATAAAATTATTATAGGCAAATTCCTCCTTATTGTCCAGTTTTCCTTCATTAAAAAAAACCGAAAATCCAACAAAGGATTCTCGGTTTTTAATGTTTTATGACTGAGCTGCTCCGATTCGGGCAACTGCTCTTTTCAGTGCCGCCTCTGCACGACGCATATCTGTGCCTTCCTGCTTCGCAGCAATTCTGTCCTCAGCGCGCTTCTTCGCCGCTTCGGCACGTGCCACATCAATTTCATCCGGCCACTGTGCATCTTCTGCAAGCACCGTTACCCTCTCCTGCAGGATTTCTACAAATCCTCCGAGAATTGCCGCTTTCTTAATCTCCCCGTCATTGTGGATTCGCATCACGCATGGTTCAAGAATCGTCGTCAGCGGAATATGCTTTGCATAGATACCAAGTTCTCCTTCAGTACTTACAAATTCAAGGAATTCGCAGTCACCCTCCAGAAACTTCTTTTCCGGCGAAATAATGTTAAGTTTAAATTTATCTGCCATAGGACGTCCCTCCTATTTCACACGGGCAAGCACGTCATCGATATTACCTGCATTCAGGAAATATCCCTCCGGAATATCATCATGCTTTCCTTCGAGGATCTCTTTAAATCCCTGAATTGTCTCGCCAATTGGAACATAACGTCCTTCCAGACCTGTAAACTGTGTCGCAACGTGGAATGGCTGGGAAAGGAATCTCTGGATCTTTCTTGCTCTGGATACGACCAGCTTATCTTCCTCGGAAAGTTCATCCATACCAAGAATTGCAATGATATCCTGCAGTTCTTTGTATTTCTGAAGAATTTCCTGTACTCCACGGGCTACTTTATAGTGTTCTTCTCCGACAATGTGTGGATCCAGAATACGTGAAGTAGATTCCAGTGGATCTACAGCCGGGTAAATACCAAGCTCTGTGATCGCACGGGAAAGTACGGTCGTTGCATCCAGATGGGCAAATGTTGTTGCCGGAGCCGGGTCAGTAAGGTCATCGGCTGGCACATATACTGCCTGCACGGATGTGATGGATCCGTTCTTCGTGGATGTGATACGCTCCTGCAGCGCACCCATTTCTGTCTGCAGTGTCGGCTGATAACCTACGGCTGAAGGCATACGTCCAAGAAGCGCTGATACTTCGGAACCTGCCTGTGTAAAACGGAAAATGTTATCAATGAAAAGAAGTACATCCTTTCCACCTTTATCACGGAAATATTCTGCAAGAGTCAGTCCTGTAAGTCCGACTCTCATACGTGCTCCAGGTGGTTCATTCATCTGACCGAATACCATCGCTGTCTTTTTGATAACTCCGGATTCTGTCATCTCATAGTAAAGGTCATTTCCTTCACGGGTACGTTCTCCTACACCAGTGAATACAGAATAGCCGCCATGCTCCGTTGCAATATTGGTAATCAGTTCCTGGATAAGAACGGTCTTTCCTACACCAGCTCCACCGAACAGACCGATTTTTCCACCTTTCTGATATGGGCACAGAAGGTCAACAACCTTGATACCTGTCTCCAGCATCTCTGTCTGTGTTGCCTGCTCTTCAAAGCTTGGAGCTTTTCTGTGAATCGGTGCGTATTCAACATCCTTCGGAGCCTCTTTTTCATCAATCGGCTCACCCAGTACGTTGAAGATACGTCCGAGTGTTGCTTCGCCAACCGGAACTGAAATCGGTCCCCCGGTTGCTACGGCGTCCATGCCTCGCACCAGTCCGTCTGTCGGTCCCATGGCGATACATCTTACGATATCATCACCCAGATGCTGTGCAACTTCTACCACAAGTTTTCCTCCGTCCTTGCGCGTAATCTCAACCGCATCGTTGATCTCCGGCAAGTATCCTTCCGAAAACTTAAGGTCAAGAACGGCACCGATAACCTGGGTAATCTTCCCTATATTTTTATCTGCCATTTTCTCCTCCTTACATACAGAAACCTGTATTTATCCGATCGCCTCTGCTCCGGCAATGATCTCGGTAAGTTCCTGTGTGATCGCACCCTGACGTGCTCTGTTATATTTCAATTCCAAATCATCTATCATCTCTTCCGCATTGCTGGTTGCCGAATCCATCGCCTGCATACGTGCACCGTTCTCACTGGCAACTGCTTCCACAAATGCGCCATACAGAATGCTGCTGATATATTTCGGAACAAGAAGGCTGATTGCCTCTTCCGCTTCCGGTTCAAAGTTCATCGGTGTAAGCTGCGCCTTTGCATCCTCTTCTCCCGCTTCTTCCTGCACCTCTGCCGGAAGGACTTTGATCATCGTCGGAATGTGACTTACCGTATTTTTGAAAAATGTGTAGATCAGATAGATCTCACCAATCTCACCATTTTCAAAATCTGTCAGAAGTCTTTTTGTAATACTCTTCGCATCATCATAGGACGGTTCTTCGATCATCTCTGAATAATCAGCGACAATATCATATCCTTTGTGTTTCAGAAGTTCCAGTCCTTTTCCTCCAATTGCATAGATCCGGATATTCTCCTTCGTAAAGGTTTCGTTTTCAGTCACCATCTTCACTACATTAGAGTTATATCCACCTGCCAGTCCACGATTGGATGTTACAACAATGACTGCTTTCTTCTTCGAATCATCTGCTTTCAGATATGGATGATTGATATTCCCTGCCTTTGCAAGCAGAGAGGTCATTGTTGCATACATACAGTCAAAATACGGCTTTGATTCTTCTGCCCGGGTTCTTGCTTTCTGCAGCTTTACGGTAGAGACAAGTTTCATGGCTTTTGTAATCTGCTGCGTGCTCTGTACACTGGTACGGCGACGCTTGATATCTCTCATAGATGCCACTTTGTATCACCTACCTTGCCTGAAATTGTTCTTTATATTCTCCGATTGCTTTTCTGAGAGCTTCTTCTACTTCTTCTTTCAGCACTTTGTCATTCTTGATAGATTCTGGAATTTCCGGATATTTTGTCTTAATATAATCAAAAAGTCCGCTTTCAAAAGCCAGAATATCTTCTACCGCAATATCAAGAAGAAGCTTCTTAACTGCTGCATAAATGATAATAATCTGGTATTCTACCGGCATCGGCTGGTACTGAGGCTGTTTCAGGATCTCTTTGATCCGGACTCCCTGTGCCAGACGTTCGGAAGTCTCTGCATCCAGTTCCGATCCGAACTGTGCAAAGGATGCCAGCTCACGGTACTGTGCAAGATCAATACGGATTGTACCAGCGATCTTCTTCATCGCCTTGATCTGTGCCGATCCACCTACACGGGATACAGAAAGTCCGGCATTAACGGCCGGTCTGAAACCAGAGTTGAACATCTCTGTTTCCAGATAAATCTGTCCGTCTGTGATGGAAATAACGTTGGTAGGAATGTATGCTGATACGTCACCTGCCTGTGTCTCGATAATCGGAAGTGCAGTAAGTGAACCTCCGCCAAGTTCATCTGAAAGACGGGCTGCTCTTTCAAGAAGTCTTGAATGCAGATAGAATACATCTCCCGGATAAGCCTCACGTCCAGGTGGACGTTTCAGAAGTAAGGAAAGGGTACGGTATGCAGTTGCATGTTTGGACAGGTCATCATAAACGATCAGTACATCATCTCCGTTCTCCATCCATTCTTCTCCCATCGCACATCCTGAATACGGTGCGATGTACTGCAGTGGTGCAAGCTCACTGGCTGTTGACACAACTACAGTTGTATAATCCATTGCCCCAAAGGTCTCCAGAGTCTTAACAAGGGAAGCTACGGTCGAAGCTTTCTGACCGATTGCTACATAAATACACTTTACGCCCTGCCCTTTCTGGTTGATGATCGTATCGATCGCGATCGCTGTCTTACCGGTCTGTCTGTCACCGATGATCAGCTCTCTCTGTCCACGACCGATCGGAACCATGGAGTCGATCGCTTTAATACCTGTCTGAAGCGGTGTATCTACTGACTTACGGGAAATAACCCCCGGTGCCACACGCTCGATCTGACGATGCCTGGTTGCCTGGATTGGTCCTTTTCCATCGATTGGCTGTCCAAGTGCATTAACTACACGGCCAAGCATACAGTCGCCTACCGGAACCTCTACAACTCGTCCGGTTGTCTTTACAGTATCACCTTCATTGATATTCTTATGATCTCCCAGAAGAACAGCACCTACGTTGTCCTCTTCCAGGTTCAGAACCATTCCGTATACTTCTGAAGGGAACTCCAAAAGTTCACCCTGCATTGCATTTTCAAGGCCGTGGACACGCGCAATACCATCTGCCACCTGAATAACCGTTCCGACATCCGATACGTTCAGCTCAGAGGAATATCTTTCAATCTGTTCTTTGATCACAGAACTTATTTCTTCTGGTCTTAAATTCATGGAGCGAATCCACCTTCTTTCTACTAATTCTAACTGCTATACCTGAATTTTCTTCAGGCTCTTTGACAGTTCATACAGCTTTGTCTTAATACTTGTATCCACAACTCTGTCACCGATACGGATCACCATTCCGCCGATCAGCGTCGGATCCACATGGTAATACACATCAAAGGTCTGATAGGAAGTCGTAGCCAGCAGCTTATTTTTCACTGCCTGCTTCTGGGCCTCCGTCAGCTCCACTGCGGTATCCACATATGCGGTTCCCATCTTTTCAGATTCTCTGACCAGTTCGGTAAAATAAGCAAAGATTGCCTTTAATGAGCCGTAACGTTCCTTGGTCACCACGATCTTCAGAAACTCTGTCAGATCATCACTGACTCTGCCACGGAAGACCTGTTCCACCATGGAGAGTTTTTCCTGTTTGGGGATTCCGGGATGTTTCATCAGCTTGTCAAAATCCGGATTGTCTTCCAATATTTTCTCAAGCTGTGCGGTCTCATTCATCAGCTGGATCGCATTTCCATGGTCGACTGCCGCTTCGAAAAGGGCTTCTCCATAGACTTTGGAAACTAATTTTGCCATGTATCCTCACCCATTTCCTTCAGCGTCTCTTCGATCAGGCTGTTCTGTCTGGTGGTATCTATGGAAGCGCCTACCAGCTTACCTGCCATGACAGATGCCACGGATACGATCTCCTGTTTGATCTCATCGGACATTTTCTGCTTTTCCAGTCTGGCTTCTTCCTGTGCTCTCGCCAGGATTCTGGCTGCCTCTTCCTTGGCCTGTGTGACGATACGCTCCTCGTTCTGAAGAGCCCGTCTTCTGGCATCACTTAAGATGTCCTCCGCCTCTTTGTCGATGTCCTTCAACTTCGCCTCATACTGTGCCTTCAGTTCTGCGGCCTTTTCCTGATTGTCCTTTGCCTCTTCCAGTTCTCCCCTGATCTTCTCTTTACGATCATTTAAGAACTTTCTGGCCGGATTGAACAGAAAATAGCTGAGTGCCAGGAACAATACGAAGATGGCAATGATCATCAGGCAGGAGTCTGCCAGCAGCTGCCAGTCCAGGTCAAACAGTCTTGACATGGTCTCGCCTTCTGTTAATAGTATCATTTTCATCCGCATTCCTTTCGTTTAATCAGGGAAGTAAGGGCTTTACGAACAGCAGCAGCATAGCAATCAACAGACCGTACAGACCGGTGGTCTCGGCAACTGCCTGTCCCAATAACATGGTAGAAGTGATCTCGGACTTTGCTCCGGGATTACGTCCTACTGCTGCAGCAGCGTGTCCTGCTGCGATACCC
>OLQO01000750.1_pt1 | contig 24784 bp, 14 predicted proteins | sample 1672281 | NCBI WGS metagenome assembly OLQO01 (sample SAMEA3136667, study PRJEB25190) | human gut metagenome | biome: human gut; feature: human-associated habitat; material: faeces | place: Austria | collected 2013
AGTTGGATGATAGGGGAAAGGGTTTGGTAGATTGGAAGGAAGTTTTTTAAAGCTTCTATAATTTCTGAACTTGAAAACCACTTTGTTTGGGTAGTAAAATATAATTTTAAGTCCTGATTTAACATTATTAGATACAAATATGTCAAAGATATCTACTTTTATGTTATTTTTCTTACTGAAAAGTTTGTGTTATCAATAATTATTCGTATTTTTGCAGCACGAGAACCCGCCAAGCCTCTCAACGATGCTCAAATGTGCGGGTCGTTTTTTTTATAGGTATATGGCAACAAAAATTCCGTTCATAAAAACATACTCCACACCCCAAGAGTTAGTACAACTACTCAAAACAAGAGGTATGGAGATAACCGATGAAGAAAAGGCTCAGCATTATCTTTCCCACATCGGTTACTATCGTTTGTCTGCCTATATGTACCCATTGCTTTCCATTCCCAAGGAGCAACATCTATTCAAGCGAGGAGTATCTTTCGGTAAGGTTATGATGTTGTATCGCTTTGACAAGAAGCTACGCTTACTCCTATTCAATGAAATTGAAAAGATAGAGGTCGCAGTGCGTTGCGCTATCGTCAACTTTGGAACTGAAATGACAGGTAACCCTTTTTGGATGACTGATTCCGCCAATTTCTCAAATCCGTCCAAGTTCAATCGCTCTATACGTCTTATAGAAGATGAACTGAACCATACAAAAGAGGATTTCATCAACCATTTCAAAGAGACATATACCAATCAGTACCCACCTTCATGGATGCTGGCCGAGATATTGCCATTTGGTGTAATCACCAATATTTATTCTAACATCAAGAATAAGAAAATAAAGAAGCGTATCGCACAGTCATTTGGCTTACAAGTTGCACCTTTTGAATCTTGGCTTACCGTTATCACTGTAACAAGAAACTCATGTTGTCATCATTCACGTGTATGGAATAGGGTGTTCTCTATTCGTGCTACCATGCCTGTCAGAATGTCACGTCCTTGGATTACCTTGCCAACTGATCCTTTGAAAGTGTACTTTGATATGTGCATCATCAAGTACTTCCTTGATATTATCTCTCCAAACAATGATATGCTTGATAAGATGAACAGTCTTTTTGCTACGTTTCCAGAAATAGATAAGGCTGCCCTTGGTTTTCCTTCTGGTTGGGAAAACGAACCGCTATGGCAATAAAAGGCATATGGAGCTACTACAAACCACCTCACATCACCCACATTTTTTGTAATTCCGGTGTGACAGAAGGTTAAACCTCAGATTTTTGAAGCAACTTTCTTAGATAAATCCTTGTTTGTTTCAAAATAAAAACGTAATTTTGCATAAGATATCCTGCATTGGGCAATCTGAAAGATAGCTTTCATTGCGCTCGATAGTGCTATCTTTGCTTAAGATTTTAAAAAACAAACGATAATGGAACAGGTAGAAGAAAGATATATTAGTTTGCTAACCGACTTTGGTTTCAAGCGAATTTTTGGATCGGCTCCCAATAAGGATTTGCTGATTTGTTTTCTCAACAGCTTGTTTAATGGTAAACAGGTTGTGAAGGATGTGTCGTATCTTAACCCGGAGCATGTGGGCGATGTCTACACCGACCGCAGAGCCATCTTTGATGTATATTGTGAGGGCGAAAACGGTGAGAAGTTCATCGTTGAGATGCAGAACGCTTATCAGACGTATTTCAAGGACCGCTCCCTGTTCTATTCCACATTTCCTATTCGAGAACAGGCACCCAAGGGGGATGACTGGGATTTCAAACTGAATCATGTCTATACCGTTGCGTTGCTCAATTTCAGCATGAACGACGATGCCTTCGACAAGGAAAAAATCCGCCATCATGTGCAGTTGTGCGACACAGCTACTCACAAGGTCTTTTATGACAAGCTTGAGTTCATTTATGTCGAGATTGCGAAGTTCGATAAGAAGTTGGATGAGTTGCAGACGCTTTACGAAAAGTGGCTCTATGCACTGAAGAACCTCTATAAGCTTAGTCAACGACCTAAAGAACTGTGCGACAAGGTTTTCGACCGCCTCTTCGAGGAAGCAGAGATAGCCAAGTTTTCTCCGCTGGAAATGCGGGAGTATGAAGCCAGTAAAAAGGCTTATCGTGACATTAAAAATTCCGTGGATACAGCCAAGCGCGAAGGAATCGCTGAAGGCATGGAGAAGGGCATGAAGCAAGGCATGGAGAAGGGTATGAAGCAAGGCATGGAGAAGGGTATGAAGCAAGGCATGGAGAAAGGTCTTGAGCAGCGAAGCCTTGAGATTGCCAGAAAGATGCTGGCAAAGGGAATGGATGCAGCGTCGGTGATGGAAATTACTGGTCTGTCGGCGGAGCAGATGCAGCAGCTGAAAGCTTAATGACTAACAGAGATTTCTCGGTAAGTCATTGAGACATCTCTGTGACTTGCCGAGATGTACTAACTTCCTTACATGCGAACCTTTTGACATGAATGTCAGTGTAATCGTTTGCACAGATTTTTGCGCAAAAAATACCTTGTATTCGTACCTTTGTTTTTACATTTTTTATATATTTGCAACGAAAAAGAAAAAGTGAACCAAAAAAATCGCCTACGGGCGTTGCAGGAAAGGACTGCAATTCATTAAACAGAAATATTGAGCAAAGGAAAATTGTTGTTTCTAACTAACTTATTATTCTTTCAATTAAGAACAATGTAGTTATCCATTCCGATGGAATTCCTTGGTTTTGGAAAACAAGGAAAGTAAAACCTACAGGAAATGACGAGTTAACTAAAAGCTAAACATAAAGTTTAAAACTATAAAAATATGAAGAAAAGATTTACACTAATGATGATGGTGTTATGCTTCTTAATGAGCATACCACTGAAAATGATGGCTTTCGACGAAGTTAAAGTCGTGAGTCAGTATAAACAAGGTATAGATTGGAAAGAAAATCCCAATTTTAATTTTACCACAGAAGATGGTAAAATTTATACTTGTACATTGAATGATGTGCCTTCTGAAACAGAGGCTATTTGGTTCCGTATTGTCAAAGGAGGAAAAGAGTATGGACCAAAAAGTGATGCTTCAGAAGACTTGGTTCTGACTGGTTCTTATCAGCAGATTTATGAAGGTAAAGCTAAAGCTCTGAAGATAGTTCCTACTTCAGGTAAGACTTCTTATACCATTACTTATGATAGTGAAAATAACCAGATTAAGTATGATGCTCCTGAAGGTGGCACAACTGGTGGTGGCTCAACTGACCCAACCGAGAAATGGGATACAGAGACTGTCAATCGTCTTAAAGGTCGTGTTTACTCTCAGGGATTCTATCTCGCTGGTAACTTCTTCAGCTTTCAACCGAAAGAGAAAGAGGGTGTTAATCAAGGTGATCTAATAACCTATGATGATGCTGTGTTCAAGTTCCAGCAGCAGAAGAATGATGATAAAATTGAAAGCGGAAAGGTCTACGAAGTATATAAGGTGGAGATTCCAGCTTCTCTTACTGCTCATGGACAGGTAATGTATGTCGATGAGTTCGGAAAAATAAAAAATATCTTTGGTCCAGGTAGTGCTTATGGTATCAGTAGAACTTGCCCAGAAACAGATTCGTATAAAGGGTGGTTGAAAACCACGGCTAATGTTTGTGACCCTATTACTAAAGAGAATACTAACTATTGGAATTTTAAGTCTCGAAATGAATCAGCAAGTGATTATTCTGATGGTATGTATAATCTGTATATTGCTGTCGACGCTACGACTCATGAAGTTAAGATGTGGAAGATAGAGCATGATAGTGATAGGCGTGTAGCTTACTTTATCAGTGATGCGTCAAATGCAACAGCTATGCCTATTTACGATGCTTACGATAAAAATGTTTCATATTTCAGTAATAAGTTCTGGGGTTCTGTTAATTTTGCTAAAGATCGTTCTTACTATGTAATATCAAATTATGTTCATGACCAACAATTAGTTTCAATTACTAAAGATAAGGGTTATGGAACTATAAAGAATGATAAGAATTATCTTTCAACAGCAAACAAACTGTTCTTGCAAGGTAATGGTGGTTACATATTTAGTACAAGTGATCAGCATAACGAATTCTCTCCAAATGAAAATCCAATGCCTGGTGATGATTTAGGTACTTCAGTCGTTGAATATCAAGCAAAACAAGCCAATTATCAATCCGCAGAAAAAGTAAATCACCTTGGTATTCGTGGTCAAGTATCGTTTCATGAAGGTTCTAAGATAATTAAGTCTGTATCTATGGTAGGTGATGCTATTCCTGGTACATTGAAAGAAGATGGCATTACCTGGGATTTCACCTCTCATGCAGCAAATATGAAGTACGATGATGTTGAGCAGTGCTATACGACTACTATTGTAACAACTGCAGGTAATGGCGAAAAGCATTTCAGATTCGTGGGTAACCATGATCCTAAAATCAATTGGTATGAGGATACCAAGGACGATGCCAAAAAGAAGGCTAAGACTCCTTTAACAACGGAAGGACATACCGCTGATGCCAATGATCCTAATAAGGTTAATTATACACAGGGTAATGAAAACCCAGAAGAAGATTGGAATATTATCTGGAACCGTCCTGCTGGTCGCTGGACAGTACGTCTTTACTTCTATACATATAACGTTGCTGGTGAACCAGTTACTAACTACTATTATACCATTAGCCCATGCAAGGATTTGGAATTGCGCGACTGTGTGAACATTGTTTACAAGAGCGAAGATAACAAACGTGTTATTCAAAATGTGGGTGATTATAAGTTCCTCAGAACCTGGAGTGATGAAAAGGCATGGAAGGTGTCTACGGATATAGATATTTACGTAGTAGATCAACTCTCGGCAGATAAAGTTAATAACGCAGTGACTCTCCATTTGAATCTGCTTGATTCTAAGGATAAATCTGGTAAATATAATGTCATCCCTGCTAATATAGGTGTTGTTCTTGGTACTAAGAAGGAAGCTAAAGACATAGAAGGTGGTGCTGTTTTCCATAAGCGTACCTCACTCACATCTTTGAATACTGTTGTTGTTCCAATGTATGAGTATAATGCTAATGAAGAAACTTCAGGAACTTCTGTAACAAGTTGGTTGCTGCCTCTCACTTATGCACGGGTAGTTCCAACTTCAGAGACAGTAGAGGGTAAAGTAACTTATAACTACTTGTTTGGTGCAGGTAAAGGCAAATCTGTTGGAATAGACTGTAAAAATGATAATGATTTCTTTATGGGCTTCTGGATTTCTAATGGTAAAGGAAACTTCTACAGCAATAGCTGCTATTTGTCTATAGACAAGGAAACTGCAGATATCTTAGGAGTTGGAACCAGAAATGATCAATTTGATCCTGTTACTCATGCAAAGAAGGTTCCTGGAGTCATATTCGACTTTGCCAATGTTGGCGGTACAACAGGTATCAACGAGGTGGTTAACCAGAGCACTAAGTTGAATGACGGCAAATACTACACCCTGAGTGGTCAGCAGGTAGAGAAGCCTACAGCAGGTGGTATCTATATCCACAACGGCAGAAAGTTCGTGGTTAAGTAAATATAAGCATTGTAGAACAAGTAAGCAAAGAGTAAAATGAAAAAGAATTATATACAACCGAATGTTTCAGTAAGTTTTGTAGTTGTGGAGTCACAACTCTTAGTAGGTTCTGGAACTGGTGCTCAAAAAGGACAGAATGATGATTTTATCACATTCTCCAAACAGCACGACTTCACCGACGACAGTTTTGACAACACAGCTTGGCCTAAGGATAAATCACCCTGGGAAGACTGATGTTTAGGCTTCATTACATTTTCAGTAAATAGTAAGAATAGGTTGAGAAAAGTGTAAAATTAATTAAAGGGTTAGTTTAATTAGTTTATTAATCGCTATTATCATTAAAGAGGGCTGCAGAGATGCAGTCCTCTTTTGTTTTGCAGAGTGTAGAATGTTAAGATATTTATGCAATCGATTGCATATTAATTTTCGCAATTTTTAGCATTTATTTTACCACCTTATATATATAATAAGTAATTTTGCAATAGTAAGCAAGCAGAAGAATCGAAAGTGGTTTAAGTATGGGCCGAAGGCCCAAAAGCTCCTTTTATGCAGCACGCCCTGTAAGGGCAGAAGCTCTTAGCCCAGGGCAGCGCCCTGGGTATAAAGGCAATCAGCAAAGCGCCCTGTAAGGGCAACAGCTTTATATGTTGCCAGGAGTTTTAAAGCTTTTGCCCTTACAGGGCGACAGGTTACCGCCCCAAACAACCCAGGGCGATGCCCTGGGCTAAGAGCTTCTGCCCCTTCAGGGCGTGTTGGGGACAGGGTTATCTCCCGTACCGCATACCATAAACGAAGAGCATCCGCCCCTTCAGGGCGTGTTGGGGACAGGGTTATCTCTTGCCGCATACCATAAACGAAGAGCATCTGCCGCTTCAGGGCGTGTAGGGGATAGGGTTACCATAAACGAAGAAATTAACAATCAAATAACTAACATAGATATTCATCACTAACTAAAAATTAATAACCAGTCTATCTTATGAGGAAATTTACATTTAGGCTATGGGCAGTCCTTATGCTCATCTTGGTCTCCATGCAGACGATGGCTACCGATGTATTTACAGCGAATCGTACTGACTTCCGAGACGAAAGTATTTATTTCATGATGACCACTCGTTTCTACGATGGTGATACAGGTAACAATGTGCTCTGCTGGGACAACCAGTCAGCGCAGATTGAAACAAAAGACCCTTGCTGGCGAGGCGATTTCCAGGGTGTCATCGACAAGCTCGACTACATCAAGGCATTGGGTTTCACTGCCATCTGGATTACACCAGTAGTGCAGAACGCATCCGGTTATGACTACCACGGTTATCATGCCATGGATTTCCAGCATGTTGACTGCCGTTATCAGAGCAGCGATGGCAGCAAGGACGGTGATGCCATGTTCCAGGAACTCATCGACAAGGCACACGAAAAGGGTATCAAGATTATCCTCGACATCGTGCTCAACCACACCGGTAACTTCGGTGAGCAGACACTCTGCAAGGAGTTTGACCGTAATACCGACTTGGAAACTCAGGCACTCATCAATGCTTGTATGATTCCTAACGAGGAGAAGTTGGGTTCCGACTACCTTACAAGTGTCCCTTATGAGCAGTATCAGCGTCGTCTTGGCTTGTTGAAGAACGTCCGTGGTAAGAACGAGGATGTTCACAACTACTGGCACCATTTTGGTGACTTCAACTGGGATTATCCTAACCGCTGGTGGGCTCAGATTGCAGGCGACTGCGTCGATCTGAACACCGAGAATGATTACGTAGCAGATTATCTCGTAAAGTGCTATGGCAGCTTCATCAAGATGGGTGTCGATGGATTCCGTATCGATACATCCGGTCATATCTCACGTTTGACATTCTGCAAGCAGTTCATTCCTCAGTTTACAGCCCTTGGTAAGAAGTATGAGGACAAGCGATTGAACAAGGCTCCATTCTTCATGTATGGTGAGGTTTGCGCTCGTTACAGTGATGTCACATACCGTGGTCAGGATAACCTCTCTTGCTATTATTACACATGGCAGGCTCCACAGGACTTGCTCGACAAATGGGATGGCAGCCAGAAATACTGGGATACACAGGTACTCTTTGATAAAGCCAATGGCGGTACAGGTGTGGATGACCATCAGATGGCTCTCTGTGAGTCAGACAATGCCCCAACACCAACAAGCGACAATACCTTTATGGTGAATGGTAAGTGGCATGAGCCAGACTATTCTCAGGCAAGCGGTTTCCATGTGATCGACTTCCCATTGCACTACAACTTCGGTAATGCTGCCGCCGCATACGGTTTGGCAAAGTCAGGTGACAAGAGATATAATGACGCTACCTATAATGTGGTATATGTTGATAGCCACGACTATGGTCCTCAGCAAACCAACGACCAATTCCGTTTCTCTGGTGATGATGCTCAGTGGGCAGAGAATCTCTCTCTGATGTTTACCTTCCGTGGTATTCCATGTCTCTATTATGGTTCTGAGGTTGGTTTCCGTCGCGGTGCTCCGATTGACAGAGGTCCTCACGGTCCTCTTTCAGAAACTGGTCGTGCTTACTTCGGTGGTTACCTCACTGGTGATGTAGAAGCAACTGATTTCGGTGACTATACAGCTTCAGGCAATGTGGCTGCTACATTGAATCATGATGTCGCTCAGCACCTCATCCGTCTGAACAAGATTCGTCAGGCTGTTCCTGCTTTGCGTAAGGGTCAGTGGACCGACGATGGTTGTACTCCTGCTGATGGCGGTATCGCCTTCAAGCGTGCTTATAAGAATGACAGCTATGCACTCGTAGCTATCAATGGTGGTGCAACATTCACAGATTGCCCTGATGGTACTTATACCGACGTGGTAACAGGCAAGACTTACACAGGTTCTACTATCACCGTTGATGCTCCTGCTACTCAGGGTCAGCTCCGTGTTCTCGTGAAGGACTGGAAGGGCGGTCAGATCGGTGAGGATGGTCCTTTCATCTATAATGAGACTCCTAAGTCTAAGTCAGAGGCTGATCAGGCTTATGATGGTCATGAGGAAGATGGTACAACATGGGTTGAGCCACAGACTAATGAGTTTGGTTTGAAGTTCTCTCAGGCTGGTGGTACATTCCGCACCAATACTGTTACTGTAGAGGTAAGCCTTAGCGGTAAGGCAACTTCTGGTTGGTTCCAGGTAGAAGGTAAGGACAAGGTAGAGTTGGCTCCTGGCGAGACCAAGAAATTCACTATCGGTGAAGACATGAACTTCAAGCAGAGCAAGACTGTAACATGGTATGCTAAGAACGACAAGAGTGAGAAGAATGGTTCTGTATCCTTCACCAAGGTGGATCCTAACGCATCTATCACCGTATATGTAAAGGCAGACAAGGCTCCAACGATCTATGCTTGGGTTCCTGGTACTCCAGCTAAGGAGTTGACAGGTGCATGGCACGGTAGGACCATGGATGGTCCTGAAGAGATTGGTGGTGTCAACTACTGGTACAAGACTTTCGATGGAGTAGAGAGCTTCAATGTGATTCTGAATAATGGTAATGACAAGCAGTCAAGTGACATCACTGGTATCACAGGCGATATCTACTTGGAGTATGACGGTGGTTCAAGTGTCAAGACGCTCGATGCTCCTGTCAACACAACAGCCAAGGTTACTTTGAGTCCTAACGGTGGTGACTTCGAGAAGACTATTACTGTAACAGCAACCCTCAGCGACAATGCCAAGAGCGGTTGGTATAAGATTGGCGATGGCCAGCAGGTGGCTCTTACTCCTGGTAAGCCAGCAACCTTCACCCTCGGTGCTGACATGATGGAAGGCGAGAGCAAGACTGTAACTTGGAGCGCAACTAATGCAGAGGATAATGTTAAGACTGGTACAGCTACCTTCAACAAGAAGAAGGAAGTAGTTATTCCTACACCAACAGGTATCTTCGCTTACTTCCTCGCTCCTGCAGACTGGAGTAAGGTTGTCTGCTGGGCTTGGAATAATACAGACAACTTTACTGGTGGTAACTGGCCAGGTGTAGCATGTACCAAGATCGGTGTGAAGAAGAATGGTTTGGATGTTTGGATGTGGAAGTATGATGGCGATTTGACAACTGCTCCTACTATGATCATCTTCAGCAATGGCAGTGGTACGCAGACAAAGGATTTGGAATTCGAAAACGGTGCAGTTTATAACCTTGCCGGTAAGACCAATGAGTCTGTCTCAACAGGCATCAACCAGACTGTAGCAGCTCAGAAGGCTGGCGCAGTGAAGATCTACACCCTCTCGGGTGTGAAGGTTGCCGAGGTAAGCAATGCTCAGGATGCTGAGTACATCTTGGCTCCAGGTGCTTATATCTGCAATGGTAAGAAGTTTGTGATTAAGTAACTTTTGATGATTGCAAATTGTCAATATAAATGTAAGTTTAGTTAATTAGGTTTTATTAAGTGCTATTATTAAAAAGGGGATTGCAGTGATGCAGTCCTCTTTTTTGTTTTTTTCTGTCTGCTGTTTGTCAAGATTTGTGTGTAAACGTTTGCACATAATTATTCATTCTTTTTTGCATAATTTTTCCCTACATTTATATATTATTGTGTAAATTTGCATGAGTAAGCTAACAAAACTTAGATAAAGACATTTTCATCACTAACTAAAAATAAATAACCAATCAATTTATGAAGAGATTTACAACAAGGTTATGGGCAGTCCTAATGCTCATGTTGGTCTCCTTGCAGACGATGGCTACCGATGTGTTTACATCGAATCGTACTGACTTCCGAGACGAAAGTATCTATTTCATGATGACCACCCGTTTCTACGATGGTGATCCAAGTAACAATGTGCTCTGCTGGGACAACCAGGAAGCACAGAAGAGTACCAAGGACCCTTGTTGGCGAGGTGACTTCCAGGGTGTTATCGACAAGCTCGACTACATCAAGGCGTTAGGTTTCACTGCCATCTGGATTACTCCTGTCGTACAGAATGCATCCGGTTATGACTACCACGGCTATCATGCTTCGGATTTCTCCAAGGTAGATTGCCGTTATCAGAGCGGTGACGGCAAAAAGAGTGGTGACGTGATGTTCCAGGAACTCATTGACAAGGCTCACAAAAAGGGTATCAAGATTATCCTCGATATCGTGCTCAACCACACCGGTAACTTCGGTGAGGAGCATTTTTGCAAGGAGTTCGACCGTGATACTCGTCTTCGTAACCAGGCAGACATCAATGCTTGTATGATTCCTAATTTCGAAACATTGGGTAATGACTATCCGACTCTTCAGCCAGGTTTTCAGTATCAGCGTCGTCTTGCCATGATGAAGAATACCGATGGTCAGAATCATGATCCTCACAACTACTGGCACCATTTCGGTAACTTCAACTGGGACTTACCTAATCGTTGGTGGGCTCAGATTGCAGGTGACTGTGTCGATCTGAATACAGAGAATAATACAGTGGCTGATTATCTTGTCAAATGCTATGGCAATTTCATCAAGATGGGTGTCGATGGTTTCCGTATTGATACATCCGGTCACATCTCACGTCTTACCTTCTGCAAGCAGTTCATTCCTCAGTTTGCTGCCCTCGGTAAGAAGTACGAGGACAAGCGATTGAACAAGGCTCCTTTCTTCATGTATGGTGAGGTTTGTGCCCGTTTCGGTAGTGTGCAGTACCGTGGTCAGGACAACCTTTCACCTTATTATTATACATGGAAGGCTCCACAGAACTTGATGGATAGCTTTGATGGCAGCCAGTCATACTGGGACACTCAGGAAATCTATGACAGTGGTACAGGTTATGATGCTAAGCTGATGCCTCTCTGCGAGAAAGATAATGCTGATTCTCCTGAAAGCAATAATACCTTTATGCTGAATGGTGCATGGCATGAGCCAGACTATTCTCAGTCAAGCGGTTTCAATGTAATCGACTTCCCATTGCACTACAATTTCTCTAATGCAGGAAGTGCATACGGCTTGGCTAAGTCTGGTGATATGAAATACAATGATGCTACTTTCAATGTAGTATATGTAGACAGTCATGACTACGGTCCTCAGCCAAATGATGGTGTCCGTTTTGGCGGCTCAGATGCTCAGTGGGCTGAGAATCTCTCTCTGATGTTTACCTTCCGTGGAATCCCATGTCTCTATTATGGTTCTGAGATTGGTTTCAAACGCGGTGCTAAGATTGATAATGGTCCTAACGGTCCTCTCTCTGATACCGGTCGTGCTTACTTCGGTGGTTATATCACAGGTGATGTAACTGCAACAGACTTCGGAGAATACAAGGCTTCTGGTAACGTGGATGCTACATTGAATCATGATTTGGCTCAGCACCTCATTCGTCTGAACAAGATTCGTCAGGCAGTTCCTGCTCTCCGTAAGGGTCAGTGGACAGACGAGGGTTGTACTCCTGCCAAGGGTGGTATCGCCTTCAAGCGTGCTTATAAGGACAGTTATGCACTCGTAGCCCTCAATGGTGGTGCTACTTTCACAGATTGCCCAGCTGGTACTTATACAGACTTGGTAACAGGCAAGACTTACACAGGTTCTACTATCACCGTTGATGCTCCTAATAATCAGGGTCAGGTTCGTGTACTCGTGAAAGACTGGAAGGGTGGCAAGCTCATTGATGATGGTGCTTTCATCTACGAAACTGCTGCTCAGCATAAGGGTGGCCAGACTTATGATGGTAATGAAGAGGCTGGTACAACTTGGGTTGACGAGGCTCCTCTTCCGCCAGTAAGCGTTTCTCTTTCTCCAGCTGGTGGTTCTTTCCGTACCAATACGTTAACAGTTACTGCTGAACTCTCAGAAGATGCTTTGTCTGGTTGGTACCAGATAGAGGGTCAGGACAAGGTAGATTTGACTCCTGGTCAGGCTACCACCTTCACAATCGGTGAAGACATGAACTTCAAGGACACCAAGACTGTGACTTGGAGCGCAACAAGCTCTGAGGGCAAGGAGAAGACAGGTAAGGTTACTTATACCAAGGTAGATCCTAATGCAGCTTTCACCGTATATGTAAAGGCAGACAAGGCTCCTTACATCTACGCTTGGACAACAGGTGCTGACGAAAAGAAGTTGACAGGTGCATGGCCTGGTAAGGTAATGGACGGTCCTGAGGAGATTGATGGTGCTAAGTACTGGACTTGCTCTTTCGATGGCGTTGAGAGTTTCAATGTCGTCTTGAGTAATGGTAGCGGTGCTCAGTCTGGTAATATCACTGGTATCACAGGCGATATCTACTTGGAGTATGATGGTGGTTCAAGTGCCAAGAAGATTGATGCTCCTGTCAATACTGCTGCCAAGGTTACTTTGAGTCCTAATGGTGGTGACTTCCAGAAGACTATCTCCGTAACAGCAACCCTCAGCAACAATGCCAAGAGCGGTTGGTATAAGATCGGTGATGGTGAGCAGGTGGCTCTTACTCCTGGTAAGGCTGCTACCTTCACACTCGGTGATGGCATGATGGAAGGCGAGAGCAAGACTGTAACTTGGAGTGCAACCAGTGCAGATAACGAAACCAAGACAGGTTCTGCTACCTTCAACAAGATGAAGGAAGTAGTTATTCCTACTCCAACAGGTATCTACGCTTACTTCCTCGCTCCTGCAGACTGGAGTAAGGTAAACTGCTGGGCTTGGAATGATTCAGAAAACTTTACTGGTGGTAACTGGCCAGGTGTAGCATGTACCAAGACCGGTGTGAAGAAGAATGGTTTGGATGTCTGGATGTGGAAATATGATGGCGATTTGACAACTGCTCCTACCATGATCATCTTCAGCAACGGCAGTGGTCAGCAGACAAAGGATTTGAAATTCGAAAACGGTGCAGTTTATAACCGTGACGGTAAGACCAATGAGAGTGTCTCAACAGGCATCAACCAGACTGTAGCAGCTCAGAAGGCAGGCGCAGTGAAGATTTACACCCTCACAGGTGTGAAGGTTGCCGAGGTAAGAAACGTTCAGGATGCTGAATACCTCTTGGCTCCAGGTGCCTATATCTGCAATGGCAAGAAGTTTGTTATCAAGTAATATTGAAATTTTAGTAACTCATCAATAGTAATAAGTTTTTTTAGCCCGATTCTGCTTCGTGAGAAGCGGTATCGGGCCTTTTTTATGTCCAAAAGGATAAATATTTATGTTCAAAAGGATAAATAAAGTAAATAATTTCTCATATTGCGATAACTTTGTGTAACTTTGTAGCGAAAATAAAAAACTGAAACGCAATGAAAATAGGAGATAAAGTAAGATTTCTGAGTGAGGTGGGAGGCGGCAGAGTCTCTGGCTTCCAGGGTAAGGACATCGTATTGGTGGAGGATGAGGACGGATTTGAGATTCCTACCTCTGTGCACGATGTGGTAGTGGTAGAGCAGGACGACTATGCCATGGGCAAAATGATATCTGCCAAGATGGAAGCCCAGCAGAAAGCCGAGGAGCATGCTGCCACCGAACTGCATCAGGACAGCAGAAGCATCAAGTCGATTCTCAACGACCATGATGAGCAGACCAATATGCATGTCGACGAGTATGACGCTGCAGACAGAGAGATTACCTTCCGTGCTCCTGTGCAGGAACGTGAGGGAGGAAACAAGCTGAGTGCATACCTCGCCTTTGTGCCTGTGGACATCAAGGAGATAACCCATACCCGCTTCGAGACTTATATTGTCAACGACAGCAACTACTATATACATTATTCATATCTCGTGGCTGAGGGCAATGCCTGGACACTGAAGTCGGTAGGAGAGGTGGAACCCAACACCAAGCTCTTCATTGAGGAGTTCGGCCGTGAGGTGCTCAATGACATGGGCCGCATCGGTGTTCAGCTGACCGCCTACAAGAAGGACAAGCCTTTCCTGCTGAAGCCAGCTATCGACGTGCAGTTCCGCATCGACCCCGTGAAGTTCTACAAACTGCATGTCTTCGAGGAGAACGAATTCTTCGAGCAGCCTTCTCTGCTCTTCACCATTGTCGACAATGACGAGGTGGCACGCCCCTTGGTGGTAGACTCCAAGCGACTGAAGGAACAGATGTACAAGGACGAGAAGATTATTGCCCACGAGGGCAAGAAGAAACGTCAGAAGGATGACGGCACCCTCGTGATAGATCTGCATGCCGATGAGTTGTTGGAAACGACAGCGGGTATGAATGCTGCCGACATCCTGCATTATCAGCTCGATGTGTTCAAGAAGACCATGGACGAGAACAAGAAGAAAAAAGGTCAGAAGATAGTCTTCATCCATGGAAAGGGAGAGGGTGTGCTGCGCCATGCCCTCGTTCATGAACTCAACTATCGCTATAAGTCGTGCACCTATCAGGATGCTTCCTTCCAGGAGTATGGATACGGTGCTACGCAGGTCACGATTAAGTAATATAATACGAATGATGAAATACGGATTTATCAAGGTTGCCAGTGCCGTTCCGATGGTGAAGGTGGGCGACGTAAAACATAATGTAGAGCAGATAGAAAACCTCACCGTACAGGCGGAGGGCAAGGGTGTGGAAGTCATCGTCTTCCCAGAGCTCTCGGTCACAGGTTACAGTTGTCAGGACCTCTTCAGCCAGAACCTCCTCTTGGAGGTGGCAGAGCAGGGCGTGATGCTGCTGCTCGACTTTACACGCAAGCTCGACATCATCACCATTGTAGGAGCACCCGTAGTGGCAGGCGACCTGTTGCTCAACTGCGCTGTAGTGATACAGCAGGGACAGATATTGGGTATTGTGCCCAAGACCTATCTGCCCAACTACAGCGAGTTTTATGAGAAACGATGGTTTGCCTCAGCGCAAGACCTCTTGGAGACAGAGATTCGGTTTGCCGGACACACGGTGAAGGTGACTCCCGACCTGCAGCTGTTCCGTACTTTCGACGGTGTGCGCTTCGGTGTGGAGATATGCGAGGATGTATGGGCGCCAGCACCTCCCAGCAACAAGTTGGCGCTGGCAGGTGCCGACCTGATATTCAACCTCTCAGCCTCGGACGAGCTGATCGGCAAGCACAACTATCTGAAGAGTCTGCTGTCGCAGCAGAGTGCCCGCACCATGACAGGTTATGTATACAGTTCGTGCGGCTTCGGCGAGAGTACACAGGATGTGGTGTATGGCGGTAATGCCCTTATCTACGAGAATGGACAAATGCTTGAAGAAGGCGAACGTTTTGCCACTGTTTCACAGATGGTTACAGCACAGATAGACGTGGAGCGACTCCGCTCTGAGCGCCGCACCAATTCTACCTATGTCAATGCACAGCGCAACATTAAGTATTCGATACTCGACCATCAGTTTGGCATTCGCAACATCGAGGCATCTCCAGCCGAGAACGACCGTGAGTTTGTGTTGGAGCGCCCTGTCAACCCTCATCCCTTTATTCCTACCTCTGCCGACATGAAGGCATCGTGCGAGGAGATATTCAATATCCAGGTGATGGGACTTGCCAAGCGCATCGTGCATACTGGCGCCAAGACAGTGGTAGTAGGTATCAGCGGAGGTCTTGACTCGACTTTGGCCCTCTTGGTTTGCGTGAAGACTTTCGACAAGTTGGGTATGAACCGCAAGGGAATCGTTGGAGTCACCATGCCTGGTTTCGGAACCACCGACCGCACCTACAACAATGCCATCACGCTGATGCAGAGCTTAGGCATCACCATTCGTGAGATCAGCATCGCCAAGGCAGTGACCCAGCATTTTGAGGACATAGGCCATGACGCCTCCGTGCACGATGTGACCTACGAGAACTCACAGGCACGCGAGCGTACACAGATACTGATGGACCTTGCCAACCAGTTGGGAGGAATGGTGATAGGTACAGGCGACCTGTCGGAACTCGCCTTGGGATGGGCCACCTACAATGGCGACCACATGAGCATGTACGGTGTGAATGCCAGCATACCCAAGACCTTGATTCGCCACTTGGTGAACTATGTGGCAGAGAGTGGGGTAGACGAGCAAAGCCGCAACACCCTGCTCGATATCATCGACACACCTATCAGTCCGGAGCTGATACCTGCCGACGAGAATGGCAACATCAAGCAGAAGACCGAGGATCTTGTGGGACCATACGAGTTGCACGACTTCTTCCTGTATTACTTCCTGCGTTTCGGCTATCGCCCTGTCAAGATCTATCTCTTGGCAAAGAAGGCATTCATAGATACAGATGTACAGCGTGTGAAAATCAGCGACAACGATCCTGACAGCTATGATGAGGAAACCATCAAGAAATGGCTGAAGACCTTTGTGCGCCGCTTCTTCAACCAGCAGTTCAAGCGCAGCTGTCTGCCCGATGGTCCAAAGGTGGGAAGTGTGAGTCTGAGTCCCCGTGGCGACTGGCGTATGCCTTCGGATGCCAACTCCACTATCTGGCTTAAGGATGCCGAGAATCTATAGACAGCATAAACTCAGACAACTTTCATGGTTATCATCCTGACAATATTGGCTTACTTCGCTGTGTTGCTGCTCTTCAGCCGCCTCACATCGAGGCAAGCCAGCAACAATACGTTCTATCGTGGCGACCGACGTTCGCCCTGGTACATGGTGGCTTTCGGAATGGTGGGAGCTTCCATCTCGGGCATCACCTTCGTCAGTGTGCCTGGCATGGCGATGCTGAGTGGCATGACTTACCTGCAGATGTGCTTAGGCTTCATCGTGGGTTACTTCCTGGTGGCTTTCGTCCTGTTGCCGGTATATTATCGGTACAACCTCACCACCATCTATACCTATCTGCTCCACAGGTTGGGCAACCGTTCCTACAAGACGGGAGCTTCCTTCTTCCTGTTGTCGAAGATGACAGGAGCAGCCGTGCGCTTCTTCGTGGTGTGCTTCATCCTGCAGCACTTCGTGCTCGACAACATCGGTGTTCCCTTCTGGCTCACCGTGCCATCGATGGTGGTGCTCATCTGGCTCTATACACGCAAGGGAGGCATCAAGACATTGGTATGGACCGATACCTTTCAGACACTCTGCATGTTTGCCGCGCTTCTCCTTATTATATATAAGGTGACAGGACAACTCGGAATGACACCCACGGAGGCCATCGCAGCTATCAGCCAGGATGAACACTCGCGCATCTTTGTCTTCGACGACTGGGTGTCGCGACAGAACTTCTGGAAACAGTTTCTCAGCGGTATCTTCGTGGTCATCGTGATGACTGGTCTCGACCAGGACATGATGCAGAAGAACCTGACCTGCAAGACACTGCGTGAAGCCCAGAAAGACATGTGCAGCTATGGTTTCGCCTTCGTGCCAGCCAATCTGCTCTTCCTCTCCCTCGGTGTGCTGCTGATGATGCTGGCCAAGTCGCAGGGCATGGCCCTTCCCGAAAAGCCCGACGACCTGTTGCCTATGTTTGCTGCCTCGGGATCCTTGGGATCTATGGTGACCGTGTTCTTCACGATAGGAGTGGTGGCAGCCAGTTTCTCGAGTGCCGACTCTGCTCTTACCGCCCTTACCACCAGTGTATGCGTGGATATCTTCGGTCGCGATGAGGATGAAAATCTCCGCAAGAAGGTGCATCTCGCCGTGGCATTGGTCTTCATGCTCTTCATTATAGGCTTTGGAGCCCTCAACTCGACGAGTGTCATCGATGCCATCTATATCCTGTGCTCCTATACCTACGGTCCGCTGTTGGGACTCTTTGCCTTTGGACTGATGACCCACAGAAAGGTGAACGACAGGTGGGTGCCCTGGATATGTATCGCCAGTCCGCTGATATGCTTTGCCGTCGATACCCTGACCATGCAGCTTACGGGCTATAAGTTCGGCTATGAGCTACTGATGCTGAATGGCGCCCTGACCTTTGCCGGATTGGCACTGAGTGGTATCGGGCAAGAAGTTAAGGAGTTAAGGAGTTAAGGAGTTAAGACAAATGCTTTATGGCTCAGTATACAACCCAAAAGGCTTTTGGCTATAACTTCTAACGACCGAAGGGAGTGATAACTTCTTTAACTTCTGAACTTGCAAAACTTGAGTTAAACATTAATTATTATATAGATGAAAACAAAAATGGTATTAGCAGCTTTGTTGTTAGGAACTACAGCTGCTTTCGCCCAGCAAGACAAGTTGGGCTCTGGCATTGACAAGGCCAACATGGACCTGAGTATCAAGCCAGGAACTGATTTCTATCGTTATGCCGCCGGCAACTGGATGAAGAATCATCCACTCGACGGAGAGCACCCTGACAATGGTGCCTTTACCGATCTCTTCGAACAGAACCAGAAGCGCATTCAGGACATCATCCTCGAATATGCTTCCAAGCCACAGCAGAAGGGTTCGCTCGGACAAAAGATAGGTTCACTCTACAACCTCCGCATGGACAGCGTTCGACTGAACAAGGAGGGATGGGCACCTATCAAGCCTACTCTCGACCGCATCGCTGCCATCAAGGACCGCAGAGAGTATCAGTTGGTTACTGCTCAGCTTGACTTCCGTGGCGAGGGTACCATGATGTATGGCATCGGTGTGGGTGCCGACCTTCGTGATGCTGCCAACAATCTGGTAGAAGTGGGACAGGGAGGTCTTGGACTGGGAGTGCGCGACTATTATCTCAATGACGACGACCAGACCAAGAAAATCCGTGAGGCTTACAAGACATACATCAAGAAGCTCTTCCAGATGGTAGGCAACGACGAGGCTACTGCCGAGAAGAAGATGGAGGCTGTGATGGCCATTGAAACTCGTATAGCCAAGGCAAGCTACAGCCAGGTGCAGCTTCGTGACATCGACAAGAATTATCACAAGATGAGCTACAACCAGTTGGTTATCGACTATCCTGGTATCGACTGGGGCAATGTGTTCCTAGCATCAGGCTTCCCAGCCTTCAAGGACATCTGCGTGGCTCAGCCAGAGCCTATCCACGAGGTGGAGAAGATTCTTGCCGAGACCTCTCTCGACGACCTGAAGACCTATGCTGAGCTCAAGGTCATCTCAGGAGCCACCAGTGTGCTGAGTGATGACTTCCGTGCCGTATCCTTCGAACTGAGCAAGGTGATGAGTGGTGTGCAGCAGGACCGTCCTCGCTGGAAGCGTGCTGTGAGCAGCGTGAGCGGTGTCTTGGGCGAGGCCATCGGTAAGCTCTATGTAGAGAAGTATTTCCCTGAGAGCAGCAAGAACCGTATGCTCCAGTTGGTTCACAACCTGCAGACAGCCCTTGCGCAGCGCATCGACGAGGCTACATGGATGAGCGCCGCCACCAAGGCACAGGCAAAGGATAAGTTGGAGAACTTTATCATCAAGATAGGTTATCCAGACAAGTGGAAGGACTACAGCGGACTGCAGGTGGACGACAGTCTGTCACTCTATGAGAATATGGCAAACATCTCTGAGTTCTTCACCAAGGATGAAATCGCCCGTAAGGTGAACAAGCCAGTAGACAAGATGGAGTGGGGAATGACACCTCAGACCATCAATGCCTATTACAATCCTACCACCAACGAGATCTGCTTCCCTGCTGCTATTCTGCAGCCTCCTTTCTTCGACCCATCAGCTGACGATGCCATGAACTATGGTGCTATCGGTGGTGTGATAGGACATGAGATGAGTCATGGTTTCGACGATCAGGGCAGTCAGTTTGACAAGACCGGCAACCAGCACAACTGGTGGACGGTTGCTGATAAGAAGAACTTCGAGGCCCGTACCAAGGTGCTCGTCAACCATTTCAACACGATAGAGTTGGCAGGCAAGAAGGTAAACGGCCAGCTGACATTGGGTGAGAACATCGGTGACAATGGTGGACTGAATATCGCCTTCCGTGCTCTGCAGAACGTGATGAAGACAGAAAAACTTGGCGTGAAGGACGGTTTCACTCCTGAGCAGCGCTTCTTCCTGTCATGGGCTCGTGTATGGGCAGGCAATGCCCGTCCTGAGTATCTGCAGTATCTCATGACAGTGGATGTTCACTCTCCCAATGAGGCTCGTGTGAATGGTGCACTCCCAATGGTTGACGCATGGTACAAGGCTTTCGGTATCAAGAAGGGAGAAAAGCTCTTTGTTCCAAAGAACAAGCGTGCCCATATCTGGTAAAAAGGAGTTGACTCCTGATATAAAAAATATCCTAAGTTACATTGACAAGTAACTTAGGATATTTTTTTATGTCTTTAAAGTGACACTCCCCCATTTGCCTGTACTGAATTTTACAAAAATATGGGCTTGTATCGTTTTTTCCAAAAAAATGAGTGATTTTTTAAAATAGCTTACTACAAAAATTAACTAAATTTGCAGCGTTCGAATCACTAAACAACTAATAACTTTTAAAACTAACTGAATTTAGAACTATGGCTACAGCTATTATACTCATCCAATTGGCCCTTGTACTGGCCCTGATCTTCATTGGCGCCCGTGTTGGTGGCATAGGTCTGGGAATCTATGGTATGGTGGGCGTTTTCATCCTCGTCTTTGTCTTCGGACTGAAGCCAGGAAATCTGCCTATTGACGTGATGCTCATTATTGTATCAGTCATCACGGCAGCCTCCACTTTGCAGGCAGCAGGCGGATTGGATTATTTGGTAGGTGTAGCAGCACGTTTCCTGCGCAAGCATCCTGAGAAGATAACATACTACGGTCCGCTTACCACATGGCTCTTCTGCCTCGTAGCAGGAACCGCACACACCAGCTATTCGCTGCTTCCTATCATCTCCGAGATAGCCACCAACTCTAAGATCCGCCCAGAGCGACCCCTCAGCGTGGCAACCATAGCCGCCTCCTTAGGTATTACCGGAAGTCCGGTATCGGCAGCAACGGCAGCCATCATCAGTACCGACTTGCTGGGTTGCAAGGGAGTAGAGTTGGGTACCATACTCCTGGTTTGTATTCCTGCTTCCTTCATCGCGATTCTGGTGGCAGCCTTGGTGCAGAACCACGTAGGAAAAGAATTGGTAGACGACCCTATATATAAAGAAAAGGTACGCGAGGGAATCATCAAGCCCGAGGAGGACAGCCGTCTTATCGACGAGATGATCAAGAATCCTAGCCCACGCTCCAAGTATGCCGTGGTAGCCTTCTTGCTCGGTGTGCTGGCGGTAGTCGTATTTGGCAGTTTCCCATCCCTTCGTCCTTCGTTCATGGTAGGCGACGAGATACACCGCGTGTCTATGCCCGAGACCATTGAAATCGTCATGATGGCAACAGCATCCCTGATACTTCTTGCAGGCAAGGCAAAGGTACAGGATGCAGTGAAGGGCAACGTCTTCGGAGCAGGAATGAATGCCATGGTAGCCATTTTCGGTATTGCCTGGATGGGCGACACCTTCTTCAATGGACATTTGGATTTCTTCAAGGAGCACATCTCTACTGTGGTGACCCAGTATCCTTTCCTCTTCGCCATCGCTCTGTTCTTCATGTCGATCATGCTCTTCTCGCAGGCGGCAACAGTAAGAACCCTTTATCCCCTGGGTATAGGGCTGGGCATCTCGCCTCTGGCACTCGTGGCAATGTTCCCTGCTGTCAATGGCTACTTCTTCTTGCCTAACTATCCTACAGAGGTGGCAGCCATCAACTTCGACCGTACAGGAACCACACGTATCGGCAGATTTGTTGTGAATCACTCCTTCCAGCTGGCTGGCTTCATCACAACCTTTGTCAGCATCGGCGTAGGATATCTCATTATCCAACTGCTTTAATGCGGGAGTGATAAATATATGTAAATCAGAGAGTTTATTAACAAATATATTAACCTAAATTAAAACCGATTGTTATGAATAAAAGATTTTTCTCATTAATGACACTCCTTTTGTTGGTAGTGGCATGTGCGTTTGCAAAACCTAAGGTACGTATTATCGCAACAGGTGGAACCATTGCTGGTGCAGGAACTTCAGCTACAGGTTCAGCATATACAGCAGGTCAGGTAGGTGTTCAGAGCTTGATAGCAGCTGTGCCTCAGATGCTTGATTTGGCCGACGTAACAGGCGAGCAGCTTGTTAATATCGGTTCACAGGATATGAATGACCAGGTATGGCTCAAGTTGGCTAAGCGTATCAACGAGTTGTTGAACAAGGAAGGATACGACGGCGTTGTGATTACTCACGGAACCGACACCATGGAAGAGACAGCTTACTTCCTCAACCTGACTGTTCACAGCGACAAGCCTGTAGTACTCGTAGGTTCTATGCGTCCAAGTACAGGTATCAGCGCCGATGGTCCTGCCAACCTCTATGGAGCCGTTGCTGCAGCTGCAAGTCCTAACTCAAAGGGCCGTGGCGTGATGTGCTGTATGAACAACCTCTTACTCGATGCAAAGGATGTTATCAAGACTCACACTACAGACTGCGCTACATTCCAGGGTGGTAACTATGGTAAGATTGGTTATATCTATGGTGGCGAGGCTATCTACAATCGCCAGGTAGAGAATCTGCACACCACAAAGAGCGAGTTCAGCGTAGAGGGTCTTACCGAGTTGCCAAAGGTAGGTATCGTTTACGGTTACTCCAACTGCTCTCCACTTCCTTTCAAGGCTTTCGTTGACGCTAAGTATGATGGTATCGTATTGGCAGGTGTAGGTGACGGTAACTTCTATAAGGACGTATTCGACGAGGCTCTCAAGGCACGCCAGAAGGGTATTCTCGTAGTTCGTTCAAGCCGCGTTCCTACAGGTCCTACATGTCTCAACGGCGAGGTAGACGACACCAAGTATCAGTTTGTTGCTTCTTTGGCTCTCAACCCACAGAAGGCTCGCGTACTCTTGATGCTTGCTCTTACCAAGACCCACGACTGGCAGAAGATCCAGGAGTACTTCCAGAAGTATTAATTTTTCACACTCTCTGATTTCCAGTTCCTCCTGTGCCTCTGTCTAAGAGCAGGGAGGAACTACCAAGAGGGAACAATTTACCTTATTATTATACCATAATACAAAACCTGAAGATTATGAAGAAAATTATAATGATGTTTGCAGCGCTTGCCATTACAATGGGAGCTAATGCACAAGGAAACAATATCGGCATGGGTGGTGGCGACGGTGATATTCAGTCAATTCACGAGCGCATAACCAAGTTGGAGAAGAAGAACGATATGTTCAATCTCTATTTCAACTATGCAGCTTCATTCCAGGCAGAGCACAACAGCCTTTCTGATGAATGGGGCACCAAGTTTGCCAACAAGCAGTTGCGTATCGAGATCAAGGGTAACTTGACCGACAAATTGTACTATCGTTTGCGTCATCGTCTGAACAAGGCTACTGACGCCAAGGGTGAGGACAACTTCGCTAAGGCTACCGATATTATGATGGTAGGTTACAACTTCAATGACAAGCTCTCTATCTCGGGAGGTAAGATGTGCCAGATCTGGGGTGGCTTCGAGTTTGATGAGAACCCAATGTACATCTATCAGTATTCAGACATGGTAGACTACATGGATAACTTCATGGCCGGTGTTACCGTGAGCTACAAGCCAATACCTACTCAGGAGATCGCAGTTGAGATCAGCAATTCTTACAATGGTAAGTTCGCAGATGAGTATGGTGACGAAGCAGTTGTTGTCAACAACGACGAGGCTCAGGCTCTCCAGAAGTCAAAGCATCCTCTTACCTATATCATCAACTGGAATGGTAGCTTCTTTGATGGCAAATTGAACACCCGTTGGGCATGGGGTCTTCAGACACAGGCCAAGGGCAAGTACAGCCGTATGCTCACTCTCGGTCAGCAGCTTAATCTGCCTAAGTTCCAATGGTACTTCGACTATATGGGCGCATTCGACGACCTCGACCGTCTGAAGATTGCTACCAATGAGTTGAGAGACGCATTTGGTGGCGGTGATGGTGATGCTGGTAATGTTTATCTGGGCAAGGTACACTACAACAGCTTTATCACAAAGGCCAACTGGCAGTTTGCTCCAAGCTGGAACTTAATGCTCAAGGGCATGTACGAGACAGCAAGTGTAACAAAGATGGAGCAGTTCAAGAACTACCGCAAGAGCTTCGGCTACATGGGCAGCATCGAATATTATCCAGCTAAGCAGCAGGATTTCCGCCTCTTCTTGGCATACGTAGGCCGTAAGTACGATTACAGCACAAAGTGCGGTTTGAAGGACTACAATACCGATCGCATCGAACTTGGTTTCATGTATCGTATCAAAGCTTACTAAATCATTTTTCCAGTCTTATTAGAAACAGTGGGAGCTGAAGGGGAAACCCTCCAGCTCCTTATTGTATAAATCTATTGGCTAATTCTTATCTATGATGTTCAGGGTAAAACTTAACTCTTTGGTATAAACAAAAGTTTTCGACCGTACAGGTTGAATTTCTTTCCGACGATGTTTGCTGAATAGAAAATAGTAAAGGCTCTAAATGAAAGCGGCTTCGATAGTCAATGAAGCCTATTTCAT
>OLQO01000762.1_pt1 | contig 24583 bp, 19 predicted proteins | sample 1672281 | NCBI WGS metagenome assembly OLQO01 (sample SAMEA3136667, study PRJEB25190) | human gut metagenome | biome: human gut; feature: human-associated habitat; material: faeces | place: Austria | collected 2013
ACGGTTTCTGCACGTGTATTTATGCTGTGTGATAGAATCTGTTCTTACGATTGCACAATACTGTTTAAGGACGATTAATGTCTTTCCTTGATTTCATACAGAACGCCACCTCGTCGTCTTCGTACGACATGGCTATCGACCTTGGCACCGCCAATACACTCGTAGCCATCACGGGGCAGGGTATCGTTATCAACGAGCCTTCTGTTGTTGCCATCGAGCGCAGCACCCACCGCGTTCTTGCTGTTGGTCATGAAGCAAAGAACATGATCAACCATACGCCAGACACTTTTTCTGCAGAGCATCCTCTGCACGATGGCGTTATCGCAGACTATGACGTGACGGAGGCCATGATCTCCGCGTTTATTAACAAAGCAGCTCCGCGTCGTTATCCTTGGCAGCCAAAGCCGCGTATCGTGGTATGCATTCCTTGTGGTGCCACTTCTGTAGAGAAGCGCGCTGTTTTCGAGGCCACCATTCAGGCGGGCGCTCGCCAGGCATACCTTATCGAAGAGCCTATGGCTGCTGCTATGGGCGCTGACCTGCCTGTAACCGAGCCTACCGGCTCGATGGTTGTTGACATCGGCGGCGGCACCACTGAAGTTGCCGTCATTTCTTTGGGCGGTATCGTAACTTCTTCTTCTCTGCGTCTTGCTGGCAATCGTCTTGATGAAGCTATTGCGGTTCATTTGCGTGATCTTCTTGGAATCAAGATCGGTGAACGCACAGCAGAGGTCATCAAGATTAAGATTGGATCCATTCTGCCCTTTGAAGACGGTCGTGAACGCGACATGATCATCTCTGGTCAGGACGTGCTTACCGAACAGCCCAAAGAAGTTACCATTCAGTCGGAAGATGTGCGTGATGCGCTGCAGGCTCCTATCGACGAAATGGTTGTGCATATCAAGGAAACGTTCAAGAAGACCAACCCCGACTTGGCCTCCGACATCATTTCCAACGGTATTCTGCTCACGGGCGGCGGCGGTTTGCTCGCTGGCTTGGATCGCTATCTTTCGCAGCAGCTTGAGATTCCGGTTTGGACCAGTGAAACGGCGCTCACCAATGTTGTTTCGGGTTGCTTGAAGGTTCTTGAAACCCCCACGGCACTCAAGCAGATTCTTATGAGATCGAAATAGGAGATCCTTTTACGATATGGCCCTGAATTTGAATGAAAAAAAGATCCCATTCGGCGGCCAACTTGGAGGGACGGGGTTGCTGATCATCTTGTTGGTGGTCTCTCTCGTCCTTGTCATCGTCTATTCCCGCGAGGGAGACGAAGGCGCTCTGCATTCATTGCAAAATACTACATCAGCTGTTTCTTCGCCCCTGTCTTCTGCAGGGACTGCTGCCGGTTCGCTTGCTGCCTCTGCTTCAGCTTCGTTGGAAGACCTTACGGCCGATGGTCAAACCATGAGTCAGCTGAAGGAAAGCAACGCACAGCTTTCCCAAATGGTGGTCGAGCTTGAAGAGTACCGCCAGGAGGCTTCGCGCCTTGAAGCGCTTATCGGCATTCATGACGTGTATGGGTTCTCTTCGGTTGCTGCCCACGTGACGGGCTATTCTTCCGATTCCTACAATCGCATTATCACCATCGACGTTGGCACTGCATCTGGCGTGAAGCCGGGATTGCCCGTTATGGGATCTACGGGAGTGGTTGGCCAGGTGGTTTCCTGCTCGACCTATACATCTGAAGTGCGATTGCTCAACGATGCTCAAAGTGGCGTTGCCGTGATGCTTCAAAACTCTCGTGCCGAGGGTATTCTTTCTGGATCGGTGGAAGGCGTGCTGTACCTTCAGGGCGTTGATGAGGGCACCGAGGTGAAAGAAGGCGAAGCGGTTATAACCACGGGTCTTGGCGGAGGCTACTTCCGCGGATTGGTCGTGGGAGTGGTTTCCAAGGTTGAGCAGCGACAGGGCGACGCAACGCGTACCATTGTTATTTCGCCTAACTCATCGTTTAGCAACATCAGTGAAGTGCTGGTTGTTTTGGGCATGAGCAATGATGGCGCCGCTTCTAGCGACACCAATGCCGCCAACGCTGTAGCTCAAGCGGTTGGACCCGATGCCCTTTTGAGCAAAAACTCAAACAACGATGCGAATGCCAGCTCAAGCTCCGACAGCTCTTCGAAGTCTGGCGACTCTTCTAACTCTTCTTCCGAGGATGGTGAATAACGCCCATGCGTGATTGGATGCTTCCTCTTGTCTTTTCTGTTGTCATCGTAGTAATTCAGGTCGTATTCGCGCCGATTCTTACGGTGTTCTCTACAGTGCCAAGTTTTATTGTTTCGTTCGTTCTGGTGCTCTCCATCATGCGTCGACCCGATACCACGTACGTTTATGCGTTTGTGCTTGGACTTATTGCCGACCTCCTTACGCATACACCAGTAGGTCTTACGCCGTTGCTTTTGCTTATTGCGGTGTTCTGCCTCTCGCGTGTGTTCGAGGTGCTGGATGATACCTCTTTGGCTATGCCGCTTATTGCCCTTGCTGCAACGCTTTTGGTGTTTGAGCTGCTGTTTGCCGTTGTCCTTTTAGTGCTCGGCTATCAGGGATCCATCTTCGAGATCTTTGCTCAGCGCGTGATTCCTGCCACAATTCTGAACTCATTGATCGCGGCGTTGCTCTTTGTCATCATGCGTCGCTTGCCGTTTGCTCAAGCTTCTAATGAAGCGTGGCAGGTTCCTACCTCGGGTCGATTCCGCTAAGGGTAGGGGGAACACGTGCTTTCCGCTATTCTCACTACTTTTGCCGCTCTTGTTGTATTGGGCGTTATCCTTGCAGTTGTGTTCCGTGTGCGCGCCAACTCTGCTCACTCGAGGGCTGCCGACCGTATGCGAGTACGCTCGGTAACGTCGGTTGGTATTGCTGCAGAAACGCCAAAGACCACGCATAGCGCCGCGCCGAGCGGCCCTTCTATGGGCGGCGGTGTTGCTGCGGGCGAGGGCTTGCGCAATCGCTTCACTGCGGTTGGCGTCATAGCATTGGGCATTTTCGGTGCGCTTACCGCTAAGCTGTTTGGTTTGCAGATCATCGAGGCTGCCAGCTATAGCGAAGAGGCAGATGCAAACCTCTACACTACGGTAAATACGCCGGCTCCTCGTGGCGTTATCTACGATGCAAATGGTATTGCCATGGTTGCAAACCGCCAGGTGCAAACTGTTCTTGCCGATGCGGATGTTGCAAAGAACTCCGATGTGATCTTGCGCCTTTCTTCCCTTCTGGGAATTCCCTACGAAGTGGTGCGTTCTCGTATTCTCGATTCTTCTTCGGGCGCCCAGAGCCAACGAGTGGTGGCAAGCGATGTGAAGTTGCGCGATATCGCGTATATTTCCGAACATCGCGATGCCTTTCCCGGTGTCAGCACGCAGATTCGAACCACGCGAACCTATCCCTATGGGGCGATGGCGGCGCATGCCTTGGGTTATACGGGCACCGCTTCCGAAGATGACTTGAAAAACGCTGCCGAGGGCCGTGATATCCAGTCTGGTGATGCTGTAGGCAAAAGCGGCATCGAGCAAACTTACGATTCGCTGCTTGCCGGCGACCATGGTCAACGTGTTTTGGTGACAAACGCAGCTGGTATGGTTCAGCAGGTGGTAGGGGAAACTGCCCCGAGCAAGGGCAACGATGTGTACCTGACCATCGATGCCAAGGTTCAACATGTGGCAGATCGCGTGCTTCAGGATGCGGTGCGTCACGGAACCGGTACTGCGGCATCATGCGTTGTAATGGATGTTAATACGGGCGGCATTGTGGCGCTTTCGAACTATCCAACCTATGCACCTGAGCATTTTATCGGCGGTATTTCCCAGGACATGTGGGACGCTTACCAAACCGAGGAGTCTCATTATCCGTTGATGAATCGCGTTATCGCAGGTACGTACCCTGCGGCATCGTGCTTCAAGGCATTTACCAGCCTGGCTGGTTTAACCTATGGATTTGCTGATACATCTCGCGTCTGGGACTGTCAGGGCACCTGGACGGGTTTTGGCGACAGCTTCCCGCAGAAGTGCTGGCAAAAGTCAGGTCATGGGTTGCTGGGCCTGCGTGAGGGCATCGTCGTTTCCTGCGACGTTGTGTTCTATGAAATCGCAAAGAGCTTCTACGATGCCCGTGCCTCCATCGGTGATGAGGCCATGCAAGATTTCGTTAAGGAATTTGGCTATTCGGCTGCTACAAAGATCGACCTTTCCGGTGAAGCGGAGGGTCGTATTCCCACGCCTGCATGGAAAAAGGAATATTTCAAAGACGTCCCCGAAGAAGCCCAGTGGCTGCCCGGCGATATGTCGAACATGGTTATCGGCCAGGGCTATGTCTTGGTTACTCCCATTCAGGTGGTTCGTGCTTATGGCGCGGTTGCAACGGGAAAGCTCTTGCGTCCGCATCTGCTGAAGGAAGCGCGCAATTCACTGGGCGATACGGTGCTCTCCTATGACACGGTAGAAGACACGGCGCCGCAGGTAACAGAAGCAAATCTTAAAATCGTGCGCGATGCTTTGCATGGTGTGGCTACGGAAAACGAAACCGTTTCAACCGAGTTCAATAAGTACTCTTGGTCTGCAGCGGCAAAGACTGGTACTGCCGAGGTTGCCGGCAAAGAAGATATGGCATGGTTCTCCTGCTACGCCCCTTACGACAATCCGCAGTTTGCAATGTGCGTGTGCGTCGAGGAAGGCGGCTCGGGCGGTTCTGTTGCTGCGCCTTTGGCGGGTCAAATCATGGATGCCGCAATTCAGTCTGCAGCGGGCACATTGGAAGAAGATATGAGCACTATTGCGGCAACGGAGGTGAGCGTTGGTGGCTCAAATTAACGAGATCAGCTCTTTGCGCATGCAGGATCCCGCTGTGGCTCGCGCTACGCGTCCTCGCAGGTTCAAGTATGTGAACCCTTCGTTCTATCTGTTCGCCCTTTTGCTGGTTGGATATGGCCTTATAGTTCAGTTCTCGGCTACATCTGCCGATGCCGACTATAGCTTCGCTCGTCAGCTCTCAGGCGTTGCGGTGGGTATGGTCCTGTTTGTGCTCATCACACGCATGGATTATCACGCCCTTTCTGGCTATACCACGTTGTTCCTGATCATCAATGTCGTTTTGCTCCTTTCGCCTCATTTGCCCGGCATTGGCGTGGAAGTTAATGGCGGTCGCTCTTGGATCAACATCGGCACTCAGATTCAGCCGGGTGAATTTGCGAAGATCACCATGGTGCTGTTGGCTGCTTCGGTTATGGCGCGCTACGGCGGTCGTCTTACCGATTTGCGTGAGTACCTGAAGGCACTTGGCATCATGGCGGTGCCTTTCGTTTGCGTTATGACTCAGCCCGACCTTGGCACCGGCTTGGTGTACTTGGTTATTGCTGCCTTCGCGCTGATTATCGGTGGTGCCGATTGGCGTTTCATGGTGGGCACGGGTCTTACCATTATTCTCTTATGCGCCGCAATCTTGATTATCGACCCCATTGTCGACCAAATCGCTGGTCACGATGTACTTTTAAAGGACTACCAAAAGTCACGTTTGATGGTGTTCTCGGACTCTACGTATGACACTTCGGGCGATGGCTATAATTCGCAGCAAGCAAAGATTGCTATTGGCAGCGGCGGACTGCTGGGCAAGGGCTTTATGCAGGCAACTCAATCGTCCATGGGCTTTTTGCCCGAGGCACCAACCGACTTCGTTTTCTGCATCTTGGCGGAAGAGTTTGGTTTTGTGGGCGCGCTTGTTTTGCTCGCATTCTATATCGGCTTGATCGTCACCTCAGTACACGTTGCACGTGGTGCCAGCGATCTCTTCGGTGCCATTATCGTTATCTGCGTTGTGGGCATGTGGCTCTTTCAGATACTAGAGAATATCGGCATGGATTGTGGCCTTATGCCTATTACGGGTATTCCGTTGCCGTTTATCAGTTACGGATCATCGTTTATGGTTGTGAACTTCGTGATGCTGGGTTTGATAAACTCTGTTTGGGTTCATAGCGGACGCTAACGCGAAAGGGGATCGCATGAAACTACCAATTGATATTCCCGCTTTGTTGACGGCAGCAATCGATATCGATAAAGCATGTTCTGTCTCGGTTTCTGCAAATATCCTTATCGACGAGTCGGCAACGCCGGAGTTTCAGGTGTTCGTACGATCGGGCTTTAATAGCGAATCTGCTAACTCCCGTGTTATGGTGAGCTACTTCCCTACCCAAACACCCGATGCGCACGTTGCAAGCGACATTGCGGTTATTGCTGCAGGCTCGAATCCTGATGTTGGGAAGATCGCAGCGGGGTTCCGCGAGCAGGGAACGCCTGTTTTGGTTGTTGCCGAAAATGCAGAAGCGGTTCATGAGGCTGCGGTGGCGGCTGGCTATGCTATTCCAGACGAAGATCTTATTTCGCTTGGCGAAGGCGAAGTGCTAAGCGATGAGCTTCGCGGAACGCTTGCAGATGAAATCGGCACATGGATTGTTCGTGCCGATTCAGAAAAGCGCCTGGCCTTCTCTATAGCCTATCCGTTTGTGCGTCGCCCTTTGGCATATGAATCGATTCGCACCACCTCCCTGCAGAATGCTGGTGTTGGGGTCGTTGTCTTTGTTCCTGGCGCCGACATGCCCATCATGACCGCAAACCAAGCAAAGATGGTATTGCAGATCGCAGCTGCCTACGGACATCCCTTGAGTGCCGATAGGGTGAAGGAGATTGCTGGTGTTATTGCTGGGGGCTTTGTATTCCGTGGGGTTTCCCGTCAGCTTGCAGGTGCCATCCCGGCGCTTGGCTGGGCGGTAAAGGGAACCATGGGCTATGTGGGCACCCAAGCTATTGGCCATGCGGCAATCGAGTATTTTGAGGGCGGCGGCGATATTGCCGGCTTGGCTGCTCTGGTGGGAAAAACCACTTCCGTGGCAGCGAAAGCTGCGGAAACTGTCGCCGCCAAGCCTGCGGTGAAAACGGTTGTTGCCGCCGTGGTGCCAAAGGCGAAGAAGGCAGCCCTGGTTGCTCTGGATGCCGCTGCGCCCGTTGCCAAGTCGGCAGCTAAAGTTGCATGGAAATCCTTAAAGCCAGGTCATAGGAGCAAGGGCAAGCGCCTGTAACGCTGTTTCTCTGTTGGCTGGCTCCCAGTCCACACTGACTATTTCGTGTGGAGCATTGCAGGGGGCCATCTTTTTACTGAACGGCATAAGTGCACGTGGAATGATCCGTTTCCTAATTTGGGAAAACTTTTTTAAAAAGGTTCTTGCGCGATGATTCCGTTCCTGTATACTATCTATCGCTGTCGCACATGGGGTGTTAGCTCAGTTGGTTAGAGCGCCGGCCTGTCACGTCGGAGGTCGCGGGTTCGAGTCCCGTACATCCCGCCAGCTTACGTATTAAAGGTTCGCCAATGGCGGGCCTTTTTGTTTCTTCGGTTTTGAATCTCACCACTATGTGTTTCATGATGTCTCCGCGCAATTGGACTATGGGCAAAAGGGGTTTTGCGCTAATTTGGGCCCATATGCCATCGACTAGTCAGACGCACTTTGTCCTATAGTCCCTTTTGCCTATAACCCCCCATAGGACTGTTTTTTGGACATCGCTATGCAGTGCTGAACCTGGCCCATCGCATTCATCGCTGCTCATAGCGCCGCTACGAATCTACCCATTTATAGTGCATTCCCAATGCTGCTCGAAGCACTGCTGGGCAAACCTTGCTCACAGCGCCATCCTGAAGTCGCCTCGGGAGCTCAGAAACAAAAATTCTTCCTTGGTTGCAACTTTTTTGCGATTAGGGGTTGTTGCAATCTCCCCAATCGTGGATTGCTGCCCAAAAACGCGGCGAAAACGGCTGTGTAGAGGCTTATTGCCGCGTTGCCAGGGTGGAGGGGAGTTGCCAATCGCAAAAAAGATGCAAAAAAGTCGAGATTTTTGTTTTCGCGATGGGCGGATCACTGCAACGGGGCGCATTTGTCGGAAAACGCGCAAGGTGAGTAACGGCAACGAGGGTAAATGTTTGAAAAGGCGTAGGGGCTACGACGACAGCAGGGCGAATACCGCGAAAAGGAACAAAAGAAAGCGGCACCTCGGCATTGCTGCTGCGTTTTGCAGCGGTTGCATCTATGCGAACTATGGGCAGGATTATCGAATCAACGGAAAGGGGTTTGCAGTCTTTAGGTAGTCGATTGGATGTGTTGAAAATAATTTCAAATAGGGTCTTGTGCTCGGTTTTGATTGCTAGTAAACTATCGCAAGTCGCTTAAGACATGGGGTGTTAGCTCAGTTGGTTAGAGCGCCGGCCTGTCACGTCGGAGGTCGCGGGTTCGAGTCCCGTACATCCCGCCACTTTGCATGTAAGGCTTGCCGCAAGGCAAGCCTTTTTGCTTTTCGGGGCTTTCAGGAGCTGGCTTTCGAGCGGTCTAAAAGTGTGTCTTTGCTGAAGCCTCAATCTCCACTCTGTCGCGTTTCTTGTCGGTTCTTGCATGGTGTATAGTAAGCAAGTTCGACTTTATGTTGCGTATGACAAATGGCGCAATCGATACCAGAAGGATGGAGACGCGATGGGCGATTCTCGTCAGACGAAGCCGGTTGAAATTGCCGCGTTCGACTTCGACGGTACCTGCATATCCGGTAATTCGCCAGTCATTTTGGTGAGCCATCTGGTTCGAAAGGGCCTCTTGGGCAAGGGCACGCTTCTGCGCATTCTTTGCTGGGCTGCTGCCTACAAGCTCCGCCTGCCACAAAATGAAAGCTGGGTTCGCGGTGCAGTGTTCTCTGCCTTTGAGGGCAAGAAAAAGGAAGAAGTCGACGAATACTTGCGTGACTTTTACGATAGCCACCTGGAAAAACTCTTCCGTGCTCAGGCTAACGAAGTTATTGAGGAACATCGTGCTGCGGGTCGTGAGGTGTGGGCGGTAACGGCAACGTTTGAACCCCTTATCCAGCAGGCAATGACGCAACATGGTTATACTCAGGCGTTTTCCACGCGAATGAAAATCGATTCCGATGGCCGCTATACGCGAGAAGTGGAAGGCTTGCCGGTGGAAGGAAGCCAAAAACTCGAGGTTCTTACCCGTGAGGCCAATGCCCGATTCGGGAAAGGGAACTGGGTCCTAACCCATGCTTATGGAGACCATCATTCCGATCGAACCCTGCTCGCTGCAGCTGAGCATCCTTTTGCGGTTACCCCCGATAGACCCCTACGCCGCACTGCGCGCAATCGGGAATGGCCGATCTTGAACTGGCGTTAGCCCGTTTTTGTATCTGCAGAATCGATTAAGAGCCCTGCATGTTGTTCGTGCGGTTCCGGTGGGTATTGCGGCTGAGGCATGTTGGCTTAACGCTTTGTAGCAGAGCCTGGTTCGCCGTTCACCCTATGGGAATTTGACGGATAATGGGTTTGTTCGAGCCGCCCGAATTGGGGCGGCATACAATTAAGTGCGATTAACGAACTCTCATATCAGCGCGCTCCCTTCGGCTGGCCCAGCGCGCTTGCAACTATTGTTACCTGCCAAGGAGGTGCACCAGGATGAGTGAAGATACCGCAAGCGGCCAAGTTCCTTTTCAGGACAGTCGCTCCAATTCTTCTCAGGCATACCTTAAGCGTGCCGCTTCCGCGGTTGCGGAAGGGGATAGCGTTCTCGGTATCCATCTATATCTTGCTGCTTACGAACGCGCATTGCGCGAAAGCATCATGCCGGGCGAAGAAGTGCTCGAAGGCATGAGCAAGGCATGGGATTTAGCCATCAAAACCAAACAACGTTCCCTTGCTGAATATATCTTTGAAAAACTCGAGCCTTATTGGGACAGCAATGAGGTTTCTCGGCACGCCGATGAACTTCAGCGCTTGGCTTTCGATAAGCTCGAAGAATACGGCTTCGACCGTGACGCCATTGAAGGCATGGCCGACATGGTAAATCAGGATCTCATGGAAGCCGCGCCTGATATGCTGTGCCGCTTTGAGAAAAGCACTCCTGCTGAGGCATCAGCTTCGGCTCCTGCTGAAGCTGCCCAAGCTGCTGCAGGCTCTGCCCAGAATGCTTCGGGCTCGGCGGAAGCCAATCGGTCTTCGGCGGACGCCAATCGCGAGCAGGCGGTGAAGGACCTCACTTCGCTCATTTTCGGCCAGGCTTCTGAGGCGAAAGCTGAGCCTGCAGTGCCCGAGCAGCGTTTCGACTATCGATCGCTGGTTGGTTTTGGTAATGCTGTCGAAACTATGGGAGAACTGGGCGTTGGTCGCTCGCGTGATCCCGAGTTTGCCCGCTTTGTCGCTATGCTCAATGCTCGCCACGGCTTGCCTGGCATTCCCCGATTGGGCACCTTGCTGTTCCGCTGCCCTGCTCGAGAAGATTCCAACTACTTCATGGTTGCTACAGCTGGCGAATTGAATATGCCTGCAATACGCATGCGCCTTGATCAGAATGCGCAAGGTCAAGCGGTGTTGTGCGTAATGGCGTCCGCCGACTTCAAATCACGCATCTCTGGTGTGCCGCGTGCTGGCTTTGAGTCGCCGACCGTGGTTATCCTCGAAGATTTTGATTTGTGGGATCTCCCCGACTTCGATCCCCAGCTTGCCGAGAACCCCGTGCAGAGCCTTCTTCAGATGCAGCTGTCCCGTGGCGCCCGCGAAGCATTAGCGCTTATCCAGACTGCTCTTGAAAGCCCCGAGGCAACGGTTCTCATTTCCGCATCTGAGCCGAGTGATATTGATCCGTTTTTCTGGGGGCTCATCGGGTCTCAGTATCAGATCATCGATATCGACCTTCCTAGCGCACGTGAGCGCCATGAGATTTGGCGAGAAGTTCAGGCGCAACATCCTTCTACTCGTGGTTTGGATGCCACCCGCATGGTGGAGCTCTCTCGTGGTCTTTCTCGCTTTGAGATCCTTGCCATTGCGAGTGAGGCGGTTGAAGAGGCTTATCGGAAGAGCATTGCCGAAAACCGCTTCTGCGCAGTCGAGACCGGTGCGATGGTTTCGCGTTTGGCCAACTTCCAGCCGTTAGATTCTGCCGAGTATCGCTGCATGGAGGATATGGCGGTTGAAGAGCTGCGCCGGAATACTTCCAATTTTGATGATCTGCTGGAGGGTTAGCGGCTAATGAGCATTACGCGTCGTTGCGACTATGCTTGTCGCATCATTCGCGCCGCTTATCGTAGCGGCGACACGTATATCTCCATCGCGGAGGTGGCCGAACAGGAGAGCATTCCCTATTCTTTTGCTCGAAGCATTCAACACGAATTGGTGAAGGCAGGCCTGCTGAAAACTATTCGTGGCGTGAAAGGCGGTCTTGCCCTGGCGTGTGACCCCTCGAAAACCACTGTGCTTGATGTTCTGGAGGGGGTAAATGGCGGCATAAGCATAGCCGACTGCGCATGCGCCGATTACCCTTGCGTCCATAAGGATTGCTGCTCGTTCAATGCCTTGTGGTGTGCGTCAAATGCGCTGATAAGTCACCTTTTTGCTTCCGTTACTTTGGAGGGACTTTTTACCAAGGGTGCAAGCCATCCCGCTATTCAGGCGGCATTTGCTTCATGCGAAAATTCGCCGGTTGCCGAATAACATGGCTTCTCAAGTTTCTTCAACCTGTTCTGACGAGTTGAGCCCCGAAGAACAGGCTCTTGTCGTTAAAGTATGGAACGAAGGTGCGCGCCTATATCGCGATTTGCCTTGGCGCAATGTAGGCGACCCCTATGCTGTTATGGTTTCCGAGATCATGCTTCAGCAAACCCAGGTCGCACGTGTCGAAAAGTACTGGCAGCGTTTCATGGCATTATTTCCGACGCTGGATGCATTGGCGAGCGCTGAAACGTCACTTGTTCTGGAGATGTGGCAAGGGCTGGGATACAACCGTCGTGCGTTGGCATTGAAACGTACGGCAGAAATATGTTCACGCGAATTCAACGGGCTTCTTCCCGAGTCGTCGGAAGAGTTGCTAGCCCTTCCTGGCATCGGAAAGGCTACGGCAGGAGGCATCATGGCGTTCGCCTACCAGAAGCCCTCTATGTACTTGGAGACAAACGTACGCACGGTGTTCATCCATGAGTTATTTCCGGGGCGCGAAAAGGTTTCCGACAAAGACCTAGAGCCTTTGGTACGGCGTACGTGTTCTGCGGAAGACCCTCGCGGTTGGTATTACGCCCTGCTCGATTATGGCAACTACCTGAAATCAACGATGCCCAACCCTTCTCGCCGGTCAAAGCACCATACGAAGCAATCGAAATTTGAGGGGTCACGGCGACAGAAGCGGGCGGAACTGGTTCGTTTCGTTCTTGCTCGACGCGAAGCAAGCTTCTGTGAGCTTGTTGCCGCTCTTTCCGACTTCGAAAAGAAGCAGGGCAGGGAGGCGCCTGAAGAAGATATAGTCCGTTCGATTGTGAATGATTTGGTTGCCGAGGGATTTTTCTCTCAGGAAGGCGAAGGCGAGAACGCTCGATACCTTGCCGATTAGGGTTTGCTGAAGCGCCGGATATCGCCAGGGCCTCGAAGCAGGAAGCATCTTGGCTTTGCTTGCAATGGGATGGATTTTACTCAGCAGGATAGGATCCAAGCACTTTAACCTCGCGGAGCTTAAGGCGGAGGCAATCGAGCGCGGTTTTGATGGCGGGATTGGCCGGCGTGCCTTCGATATCGATGAAGAAGAGGTAATCTCCCAGTCCCTGTTTGGTGGGACGGCTCTGAATCATGGTCAAGTTTACATTGGCGTAGTTTAGCTCGGAGAGGATCATCAACAGGGAGCCGGGCTTATCGGCGTTCAGCGAAAGCGCCAGCGTGGTTTTCATGTTGTCGCTCTCGAGCACTGGTTCGTGGCCTTGGCGGGCAATGAGCACAAAGCGCGTCTGGTTGCCGTAGTGATCTTCGATGCCTTCTTCGGCAATGGTGCAGTCGAACAGCTGTCCTGCAAATTTGCTGGAAATTCCCGCCACCGTTTTGTCCTGAGCTGCTTTGCGCGCACCTTCTGCAGTGGACGAAACGGCCAAACGCGGCACGGAGGGGAAGTGGGCATCGAGCCAGCGACGGCATTGCGCCAAAGCTTGCGGGTGGCTGGCAATAGTGGTTACTTTATCGAGGGAGGATTCCGGGTTCACCATAAGGCAGTGGTGGATGTTGAGTACGGTTGAACCCATGATGCTCACGCCACCCTTGAAAGCCAAGGTGTCGAGCGTGGCGGTAACCACGCCTTCAAGTGAGTTTTCGATCGGCATAACTCCGAATTCGCAACGACCGCGATCAACCGCCTCGTGAACCTCATTGAAGGAAGGGCACTCCACGAATTCGGGGTTTTCGCAGCCCATCTTTTTTGCAAAAAGACGAGCAGCCTCATCGGAGTAGGTTCCTTGCGGTCCGAGGTAGGCGATGGTTGCGTTGCTCATAGAGCGTCCTTTCTGGGATAGCGATAATTTGCCTATGATAACGCTTTATTTGGAAAACGCTGTGATGCATATGCATCTGGCCCTTGGATTTAATGCCGTCTTAACAGGGCGGTGTTGTTCTTGCGATCAGTGTGGAGCATTGATGCCGTTGATGGGCTCGATTGCCCGTTGATGCTGCTAGGAAGATGCCGGATCTTCGCCTCGGTCCAGTCGCGGGCAAACATGTTGCCTGCGCAAAAGCAAGGCATTGTTCCCCAAAAAATTTCCAGTACTGAAAGAAGATGCACCAGCGTGGCTATAGGACGTGATTTACTCCAAAATTCCGATGGATAAAAAATTAATTTTGGGTAGCAAAGATAAACTACCTATCCAAAAAGATGGATAGGACGAACAATGAAATATGTCCATTTTTTGAAGAGCCTCCAGTAATTGCTAAGCAATAATTTAGTTTAAACTCGCTATTTTTGAAGAATAGAACGGTCAAATTACTCGATATGACCTAAAACAGCCAAGGAATCATTTTTTATTGCAAAAAATGGAGAAATAATGTGTTACTCGAAAATAAGGCAGTAACATTTTCTGACCATTGGCGGGAATTACTCGATATTCGGCAATTAACCAGTCTTTTTTAGGAGCAAATCAACGAGAATATGCTTCAGAAGTTTTGTAGGACAAAGACACCCTTAAGGAGGTGTGCACATGGTAACAGAGGCTATTAGTCCGGAGTTTCTGAGCAAGCTCGAGGCACGTGGTGTTTCTCGTCGTAGCTTCATGAAGCTCTGTGGCTCTCTTGCCGTAGCTGCAGGCTTGTCTGGCAGCACCTCGCGTCGCTCGCGCGATCGAGGATTCCGTTATCGGCGCAGAATCTGGCGGCCTGTATCCCGCAATCTGGATCGAGGGCGCTTCTTGCACTGGTTGTACGGAGTCGTTCGCACAGGTAGATGCCCCTGATCCCGCAACCGTAGTGTTGGAAATGGTTTCCCTTAACTATTGTGAGACCCTTTCCGCTGCTGCAGGTTGGTCCATGGAAGAAGCAAAGGCACAGACGATCGAGGCCGGAAACTACATCCTCATTTACGAAGGTGCAGTTCTGGAAGGTTGGAACGGCGAGGCGCTGCGTGTTGCCAATGAGCCCGGTACCGACCACTTGGTCCATGCTGCAGAGAACGCAAATGCGGTTGTTGCTCTTGGTTCTTGTGCGGTGAACGGTGGCTGGATGGGTGCAAACCCCAACTCCGCTGGTGCGCTGGGTGTTCAGCAGTACCTGAAGAAGCAGGGTATCGATACTCCGGTTATCAACATCCCCGGTTGCCCTGCTAACCCTGAATGGCTCGAGGCTGTCCTCGTAGACGCAATCCTTGTTGGCAAGCTCCCTGAGCTCACCGCCGACAACAAGCCTAAGGTCATCTTCAACCAGACCATTCATGACAACTGTGAGCGTCGCGGTCACTTCGAGAATGGCGAATTCGTTTACGCATTCGGCACCGAAGAAGAAGCCAAGGGCTACTGCCTGTATCCCATGGGCTGCCGTGGTCCTCAGACCAAGGCCAACTGCGGTGTTGTTCGTTGGAACCATCGTCGTTCCTGGTGCGTTGCTTCGGGCGGCCCTTGCATCGGCTGCTGCACGGCTAACCCCAATGATCCTGGGGAGAACTGGGTTGAAACCAACACACCCTTCCGCGCACGCTTCCGCGATCTGCGCATCGGTGGCCTGGTTGTCCAGCCTGAGGCAATTGCTTGGACGCTCACCGGCGTTGTGGCTGCCGCACTCGTTATCCACGGCTTTGGCATGAAGAAGATGGGCCGCACCGACGGTGGCGCAGACTTCGAGCCTATCCGCGAGTGGGATAAGAAGCATCCCAGCGAGTCCATTGGCCAGTACGACGAAGAAGTTCTGAAGGGAGGCAAGTAACCTATGGCACGTTCCGTAATCGATCCCGTAACCCGTATTGAGGGTCATCTCCGCGTAGAGATGGAGGTTGAAAACGGTGTTGTTTCCGATGCTTGGGTTTCCGGCGGCTGCTTCCGCGGTATGGAACTCGTGGTAAAGGATCGCACGCCTGAAGATGCTGCTCACATCGTGCAGCGCATCTGCGGTGTTTGCCCCGTATCCCACTCCCACGCTGCAACCATTGCTGCTGAAAAGGCATACGGTATCACCATTTCCAACAATGCCCGTATCATCCGTAACCTCATCGAGGGTGCGCAGTTCCTGCACAGCCATATCCTGTGGTTCTACACCTTGGCTGCTCTGGACTACGTAAACCCCCTGAACGCTCTGAAGGCAAACGTAGGCAGCGCCTACGACCTGGTAGAGGCTGCAGGCACTTCCTGCCAGTCCGACCTGAAGGCACTTCAGGAGCGCCTTACCAAGTTCGCAGAAAATGGTCAGCTGTCCATCTTCTCTGGCAACTGGTGGAAGAACGGTCAGTCCGATACCGAGTTCAAGCTTCCTGCTGAACTCGACCTTATCGCTACCGCTCATTACATTGAGGCTCTCACCATGCAGTCCAAGGCATCTGAGGTCTGCGCTCTGCTGGGCGGCAAGATGCCCCATGTTATGACCATTGTTCCTGGCGGTACCTCTTTCGTTCCTACGGAAGAAAAGCTCGACGATCTGTGGTCTCTCGTTCATGAACTGCGTGACTGGATCAAGGCAACCATCATCCCCGACACCAAGGCTATCGCTCCTTATTACAAGGAAGCTCTTTCCTTCGGTAAGGGCTGTGGCCGTTATGTTGCTTGGGGCGTTTTCGAGCGTCCGAGCTTCGCTTTGGCTGATCGCTACCTGCCTTCCGGCGTTATCGATGAGAACCTTAAGCTCTCCGAGGTTGACACTGACCTCATCAAGGAATACATCGGTCATTCCTGGTATGTGGGCGACTCCGACCTCAACCCCCGCGAAGGCGTCACTGAGCCCGAGTTCACTGAGTACTACAAGGCTGGTACCTTGCGCGAGGAAAATGGTCACGAGATCGGCGATATTAACGATCGCTACTCTTGGTCCAAGGCACCTTCCTACGACGGCAAGTGCATGGAGGCTGGTCCGTTCTCCCGCGTTCTGGCTGCTTACCTGCGTGGCAACGAATTCGTTAAGCCTGCTGTCGACGGTCTGTGCGCTGACCTTGGCCTTACCATTCCCCAGCTGCAGAGCACCCTTGGCCGCGTAGCTGCTCGCAACGTCGAGCCCATCTACATTGCTGAATGCATGGTTGAATGGGTCGACGAGCTCATCGAGGCTGTTAAGGGCGGCGACTCCGAGTACTTCCGTACCCCTGAGACCATCACGGGCGAAGGCATGGGCCTTTGGGAAGCACCCCGTGGCGCACTGCTGCACACCGAAAAGGTTAACAACGGCAAGATCACCGATTACCAGATCATCATTCCTACTACCTGGAACATTGCCCCCCGCAACGCCGAAGGCGTACAGGGCCCGATGGAGCAGGCTCTTATTGGTACCCCCATTGCCGACGTTGATATGCCTATCAACGCTCTGCGTACGGTACACAGCTTCGACCCCTGCACCGCTTGCGCCGTGCATGTGACTGAGCCTTCCACCGGTAAGCACTTTGAAACCGTTACCAGCCCTTGGGGGGTGAAGTAAATGGCACATTTGGCTCATTACCGTGAAGCGCATCCTCTGCCGATGCGTATCACTCACTGGATCAACCTTAGCTGCATGGTCCTGCTTATTTTCTCCGGCTTCTTGATCCACTTCCCGTTCTGGGCAGCTCTTACGGGCGTTGCTCGCGGCGTGCATGTGTTCTGCGGTCTGGTGCTGCTCTTCAACTGCATCGTTCGTTACGTGCTTGCATTCCTGGTTACCTCTGCTCCTACGGGTGGCACGCGTAACCGTGTTCGCGACTACAAGACCTGGATGCCCCAGGACGACAACAAGCATCAGCTTATCCCTTGGATCAAGTACTACCTCTTCATGAAGAAGGATCATCCGCTTTCTGCAAAGCTCGGCGTTCCTCAAAAGATCTCGTACTTTGCTGTCGGTATCCTGATCCTTATCATGGCTTACACGGGTCTTTGCCTGTGGGTACCCACCTCTGAGTGGACCTTCTTCGCAGCAGGTACCGCTTTTGTTGGTGGCGCTATGTCTATGCGCATCATCCACTACTTCATGATGTTCGTATTCATCATCTTCACCATGCTGCATGGATACCTCGTATTTATCGAGGGCACTGCCAATGCAAACCTCATGTTCTTCGGCAAGGAACATGGTGGCTTGGTTTACGATCCCAACCGTCACGTTATCGTTGGCGAGGATCATTCCGTAGACCAGCACTAAGCATATACCGCAAGGTAGAAGCGCTTAACAAAGGAGCTCGGCCGTAGGGTCGGGCTCCTTTTGTGTTTTGGGCGCTTATATATTTGTTCAGTCAAGGTGACTGAAGTGGCGGTGGATCGATTGAATGGAAGAACCCGAGATAAATCAGCTATCGCTTTCTCTGAAATACCAGGTATTCGTTGAGGGTGCCTGTGCGCCCATCTGCCTGAAAGCGCGCTTTTAAATAGGCTTCGTTCGAAACAGCGCTCACAAGATCATTGATCTCTTCATCTGAAAAACTATGGCAGTAACGGTAGGCTCCCTTTTCATTTTTCCAGCCCAACAGGCAATCGCCTTTGCCAAATTGCTCTTTGGGGTATCCCAGCTCCGCTATTCCTGATGCGGTGCTTTCTTTTGCCTTGGCGGCAAGTCCTTCGTCGGTCAAGAATCGCCAAAGGGAAACACAGGAGAAGCCACCCGGCTTTGTTGCCCTTACCAACGCCTTCAGGAACGTCGCACGCCATTCGGGAAGGGGGATATGATGCAGAAAGCCGAACGACACGCTCAAATCTGCTTGCGTATCGAATCGGAGCGCATCGGCCAAGGTGCCCGATTGCAACTCTTCCATGACATCGCAGTGGGTGAATGAAGCGAAAACATTCGAGGGAAGCTGAATGCCGTTTTGGGCCAGTTGGTCACAGGCATCAAGTGCTTGGACTTCGATGATGGCATTAGGAATAGAGCGGGCAAGGTGTTTTTCGAAGCGAAGATTTCCGCAGGCAACATCAAGTACATGGATCTGTTTTTGATGGGGGAGGGGGCGATCGGTTAACCCTGATTCCTTAAGGCAGCGATTCCATCCTGGCCAGGTGTTGTGGCGGGTATCGGAAAACGAATCCGCCCACGTGCAGTAAAAGCGATTGTTCAGCTCGCAGAGTTCTTGGGCGAATAAGGGATCCATAGTTTCTTCCTCGTTTGTTTGGGTTGGGCCCTACAGGGCAGTGCCCCGTGAGCTCTGTTTGTGGGTATAGGGTTGTGACGGTCTTCGTACGCAGGGAGTTCGGTGAACAGCGGGTATCTGAGGTCTGTATATAGTCCCCGCTTTTGAGCGCGTAGAGGCCTAGATGGGAACGCGCATTGCATCTCTGCGGACGAAGGAAGCGCCGTGTACGTTCGCGCATCATCGGTGGTTTTTGGTCATGTCTCCGCAGGCGAGGAGGTGGGGAGCTTCAGTCCTGTTGTGGTAGGCTGAGTCGTTAAAACATGCTTGCGCATTTACCTTATTTCGCATTGTTCTCGCACGCTTTTCGCATCGTTTTCTCATCTCTTTCTCATCTGCTCAATATCGTTGACTCATAAGCGTTTTGCAAAAAGGAGCAGCGTATGAGCATGGTTTTAAGTCATAGAACGGCACTGGAATTGTACCGCTCTTCGATGATGCCCGTTTCTGGATATGAAAAGGTGTCTTTCCTTTCGCTTTCGGTTCCCACGCGTAATGATGTCGAATGCTATCGCGCTTTGCCAATCCGCACTTCCCATATACCGCTTCATTGCGTTGTGCCCAAGCCAAGGAACCGTAGAAACATTAAAAATGGCCATTGTCATGTGTTCGGCGGTGAAATGAACGCAATTTGTCTGCATAGAAGCACGGATGAGTCTTCCCTCTGTGTCGTTTCGCCTGAGGTGCTGTTTTTGGAAATGGCCGCGCAGCTTTCAGGGATTGAATTGGTAAAGCTTGGTTATGAGCTGTGCGGGGTGTATTCGCTACCTATGTCTCAGCCTAACTATGCTGGGACGCCACGAGGATATTCCAGAAGAAAGGCGCTAACTTCCGTTGCGCGGCTAACTGCCCATGTTGCGTCGCAGAGTAACAATCGGAGCGTCAAGAAAGCTCGATGGGCTCTTCGTTATGTGCTCGACGGCTCTGCTTCGCCGAGGGAAACAGAGTTGAGCATGTTGATGGTCTTGCCCAGGAAATTGGGCGGGTATGGTCTTAGGAAGCCGGAAATTCGGCATGAATTTGCCACCTCGAGCGAAGTGCTGTTGTTTTTATCGGGAAAGAGTACTGCTTTTGCCCTTCATTGGCCCGATGCTGGGCTGCTGTTGAGGTATGGAGACCGAGCACATAAGGGGAATGATGGTGATCGAAAACGAAATCGCCATCTGGTCTCTTTAGGTGTTGCTGACTCAATGGTTCTTCATGTAACCAACCGAGATATCAGACATGCTGAAAGCCTTGACGAGGTTGCTGATGCGGTGGCTCGATGTCATGGGCATCGTCTCCGCAATGACTTGCAGTATGACTTTGCTGCCAGGCAGGCCGAGTTGCGTGAGCGAGTGTTAACCGGCAATTAAAAAAGAAGCCTCAGTTCAATGAACTGAGGCTTCTTTGAAGTGATCTCTATCCGAGCGTTACGGAAGGATGAAGGAAAGAACGCTGGACTCTGCGAACACCAGCACACAAAGAACAGCCAGCATGCCGACGCTCCAAGGGATGACCTTCTTGAACAGGCTCGATTCGTGTTCGCCGGTGGTAACGGCAGCGATAGCCAAGGACTGAGGTGAGATCATCTTGCCGATAACGCCACCCATGGTATTGGCGGCAAGGAACAGATCGGGGGAAACGTGGGTAAGCGAAGCGTTTGACTGCGCAGCTTCATACTGCAAGCTGGAGAACAGGGCGTTTGCAGACGTATCCGAGCCGGTAACCGCGGTTCCAACCCAGCCAAGTACAGGGGAAAGCAGCGCAAAGAGGGAGCCGGTGTGGGCAAGGAACTGACCGATGGAAATGGTCATGCCCGAGAAATTCATGACGTAAGCCAGGCCCAGAACCATAACGATGGTCAAGGAAGAGAAGCGCATTGCCCAGAAAGTTTGACCAAGCTGCTTGCCGGACATGCCCAGGGTGATGCGATACTTGCCCTTCTCATTGAAGATGCTGTACACGATGGTAGTGATCAAGCCAGCGATAAGGAGCATGGTGCCGGGGTTAGAGAGCAGGTTCAGGTTGTAAGTGGTGCCAGGATCCTTGCCTGCGGCATTCAGGACATTGCCTGCGAGGCCGGGGAAGGGAATCTTGATGTCGGTGCTTGCGAGCAGTGCGGGAATGCCCAGCTTGCAGATAGCGAATACTACTACAACGATGATGTAGGGGACCAGGGCCATCCAGGCGCGTACGGGAGCGAGTTCGGTGCCCTCGCCCTCAGCAATGGGTTCCATGCCGAAGCGCTCGCGAGCGTCGTTGACATTCTTGGGCTTAACGAAGTGCAGGAAGATAACGCTGACGCCAAGAGAAACAAGGGAAGCTACAACGTCGGTCAGCTCGTAGGCGAAGTGGTTGGAGCACCACCACTGGGTAATTGCAAAGGAAGCGCCAATAACCAGAGCGTGCATCCAGCAGTCGCGCAGGCCTTTCTTGCCGTCCAAGATCAGGACAACCAGCAAAGGAACAAAGAGAGCGAAGAGCGGTGCCTGATAACCAACGATAGCGGCAACGTGTTGTGCCGATTCGAGGGCAACAGAGGCATCGCCGCCAGCAACCATGTTGCCTGCGGTGGTGATGGGGGTACCAGCTGCGCCATAGGCAACAGGAGCGGTGTTCGCGATGAGGACCGCCAGAGCCGCCTTAGCGGGCTTTACGCCCAGGGCGAGGATCATGGTTGCGGTGATGGCGATAGGAGCACCGAAGCCGGCAAGTGCTTCGAGCAGGCCGCCGAAGCAGAAGGCAACGAGGACTGCCTGGATGCGGATATCGCCGCCGCCAACAATGTCAAACAGGCTCTTCAGGTCTTCAGAGCGTCCGGAAACAACCGTAACCTCGTAGAACCATACGGCCATGATGATGATGAATACGATGGGGAATGCGCCATAGCAGGCACCCTGCAAGCCGGAAAGGGCGGCGAGGTTAGCGGGCATGCCGAAGGCGAATATTGCAACTAGCAGCGCAACTATCAGCGCAACGAGCGCGGAAACGTGCGCTTTTGCCTTTACGCCCACCAGCATAATGAAGAATGCCGCGAGCGGAATGCAGGCAACCAAGGCCGACAGGGCAAGACTGCCTGTGACTGGATCGACCACAGCTTGGAACATAGGTTTCTCTCTTTCGAATAGGGGACACTCTGCTCTTGCGTATGCAAAAAATAGAACGTCCCAATACTAGGGATTCGAATTTCTCTGGTGCCGTGAATCTGTCAAACGGGCAAATCTAGGGAATAAAGGGAGTCGTTTTTTCGCAAAATGCATCACAAACGTATAGTGAACGCCGTTCGCCGAGCAGGTAAAACCGCTATGATCGCAGATAGACGAAAGTGTTGCTGGGTGCGAATGTCTCCTGATGCATCTGTCGATTTTACAAAGGCTCAATAGGTCCCGCCTTGCCTTCGTGGAGTTTTGTCTCTGCCCAAATGCTTTCTTGATTCGTGCTAGCGAGCGTAAACGAAGGAGTGCCCCATGCCATACCGCTGCCTTTATTCGCCTATCAAGATCGGCGCTATGGAAGTGCCAAATCGTTTTGTGGTTCCCCCGATGGGAAACAACTTCGCCAACTCTGATGGGAGTTGGTCTGACCAGTCGCGTGCTTACTATGAGGCGCGAGCGGCTGGGGGCTTCGGTTTGATAACCATCGAGGCTACGGTGGTGCATCGCGGCGCGAAGGGCGGCCCCTTGAAGCCTTGCCTCTATAGCGACGATTCTATCCCCAGCCTGCGTGCCGTTGTCGATGCCTGCCATAGGCACGGAGCCAAGGTTTCGGTACAGCTGCAAAACGCTGGACCGGAGGGCAATGCGAAAAACGCAGGAACGCCATTGCAGGCGGCATCTCCCATTCCCGCAGCATGCGGGCGCGATGTGCCTGAAGAGGTGCCAACTAGAAAGGTATACGAGCTGGTCCAAGGTTACGGGGATGCTGCCGAGCGCGCCCTTCGAGCGGGCGTTGACGCAGTGGAAGTGCATATGGCCCATGGCTACCTGGTCAGTTCGTTTATTTCCCCGCGAACTAATAAACGTGTCGACGAATTCGGCGGATCTTTCGAGAATCGTATGCGCTTTCCCCGCTTGATCTTGGAAGAGGTCCGAAGACGTGTTGGGGATAGGGTGGCGGTGCTCTGTCGCATCAACGCTGCCGACGAAGAGCCGGGCGGCATTGATGTGAACGATGCGTGCGTTATTGCTCGTTACCTTGAGGAATGTGGCGCCGATGCGTTGCATGTTTCCCGTGCGGTTCATTTGCGAGATGAGTTCATGTGGGCTCCAACCTCGGTGCATGCTGGATTCAACGCTGATTTGGTGGCGAAGATCAAAGGATGCATTAGCATTCCGGTTATTTCCGTGGGGCGTTTTACTGATCCGTATTTGCCCGAGCTTTTGATCGAGCAGGGGAAATGTGATCTTGTGGCATTCGGCCGCCAGAGCTTGGCGGACCCCGAGATGCCCCGCAAATACGCCGAAGGCCGCGAAGAGGATACGATGCCATGCATCGCCTGTCTGCAGGGGTGCGTTGCCAACATGTATGCAGGCAAGCCCATACGTTGTTTGGTGAATCCTCATTTAGGGCATGAGTGCGAAACCGTGCCAGCTGCAGTTGCGGCTAAGCGTATTGTTGTGATCGGTGGTGGCGTTGCGGGGCTGGCGGCAGCTGCCATAAGTTCCGAGCGCGGACATGACGTGATTCTGCTTGAAGAGGCGCCCGCATTGGGCGGGAACATGCGTCTGGCATCGTTCCCACCCGGCAAAGGCCCTATTGCAGATATGGTTCGTTCATGGGTGGTGCGCGCGCAAAAAGCGGGCGTCGAGGTGCGTCTTGGCGTAAAAGCGCTGCCTGACGATATTGCTGCGCTGCAGCCCGATGAAGTGGTGGTGGCTACGGGTGCCCGGGCTTTGCTGCTTCCCATTGAGGGCATCGACTGTCCTGCGATCCTGCGAGGGGGAGGTGTCTTGGCCGGAAAGGCTTATCCGGGGAAGAATGTGTTGATTGCTGGTGGAGGGATGGTCGGTTGCGAGATTGCCGATTTGCTTGCCGAATTGGGGCATAGCGTTACCGTGGCGGAATACCGTGAAAATCTGGCGGCTGATATGGTGGCGGAGCATCGTAGCGCTTTGATGCGCAGCTTTGCCGAACACGGCGTGTGCCAGGTTCCGAATGCCAAGATCTGTCGCTTCTACGCTGATGGCGTGGAATATGAGAATACCCTAACCGGTCAATTGCATGAACTGCGCGGGTTTGATTCAGTGGTGCTTGCTATGGGGTACGTCGCTGATGATCGGCTTTCGGAAGCATTGGCACAGCGCGGCATTTCGGTCCACGTGGTCGGCGATGCCGTGAAAGCCCGTCGTGCCATCGATGCCTTGCGTGAAGCCTACGAGTTGGCGGTTTTGCTGTAAGAAGGGGCGGTAAAGATAGCGTTGCTTTGGCCGTATGCGAAAGTGTGCGTTGCGAGCGTGGGCGTTTCGGGTATTCTTCAAACGAAAAGAAAATACTCGCGCATGGAAAGAGGTTGCGATGAACGTAGTGTGCTTGGATCTTGAGGGCGTTTTGGTTCCTGAGATTTGGATTGCCTTTGCCGAGGCAACCAACATTCCCGAATTGAAGAAGACCACGCGCGACGAACCTGACTATGGCAAGCTCATGAACTATCGACTCGGCATCCTCAAAGAACATGGCCTGGGGCTGAAAGAGATTCAGGATGTTATTGCCACCATCGACCCCATGCCTGGTGCAAAGGAGTTCTTGGACGAGTTGCGCGAGCTTACCCAGGTGATCATCATCTCTGACACGTTTACCCAGTTTGCCCAGCCTCTCATGAAGAAGCTCGGTTGGCCTACGCTGTTCTGCAATGAACTTGAGGTGGCCGAAGACGGCACGGTTACAGGCTTCAAGATGCGCTGTGAGCAATCAAAGCTCACCACCGTCAAGGCGTTGCATCAGGCGGGGTTGGAAACCATTGCCGCAGGTGACAGCTTCAACGATCTGGGCATGATCCAGGCCAGCAAGGCG
>OLQO01000766.1_pt1 | contig 24525 bp, 26 predicted proteins | sample 1672281 | NCBI WGS metagenome assembly OLQO01 (sample SAMEA3136667, study PRJEB25190) | human gut metagenome | biome: human gut; feature: human-associated habitat; material: faeces | place: Austria | collected 2013
GACGATAGTGTATGCGAAAATAGGAAGTTGCCAAGATTTTTTTTGTTTTATTTTTTAAATATTAAAATTGAATTTTTCAGATTTTGAAGAATTTGATTTTTTTATGTTAAATTTATACTCCGTCGTTAATTTGACATATATATTTTTAATATTACTGAAAATAAATTTATTTATAATATTAGTTATTTTTTTAAAATTTGTTAACTAGATTGTTAATAACCAAATTTTTTGTACTAATTTGTAAAAAATATAGTAAAATATACATTGAAAAGACTTCTTTATATTTTGGGTTTATAGGTACATTGTACTATGTGTCTTTTCTTTTTTTATGTATTCCGATAAATTTATACTTCGTCATTTAAATTATTTACTAGCCTTTTCCTTAAAAATATGGTATATTATACCTAGATTTCTGTGAAGAATGATAGTAGTTTAAACTATTTTTTAAGAGACTTAGTGGTTGGTGAAAACTAAGAAAATATTTAAATGAAAATACACATTTGGAGAAAAATCGTGTTAGAGCGTTAATCTATTTAAGAGAGCATAGTTTCTATGAAGTAAGGTGGTACCGCGGAATGTTTCGTCCTTATATTTATAGAAACTTTTTATATTTAGGAGGAAAGAATATGACATTATATGAAGAATTAAAATGGAGAGGCTTAATAAAAGATATATCCAGTGAGGAACTTATAGAAAAATTAAATAAAGGTGGACTTACTTTCTACATTGGAACAGATCCAACTGCTGATAGTTTGCACATAGGTCATTTTTCATCATTTTTAATCTCTAAACGATTAAAAAATGCTGGACATAATCCAATCTTATTAGTTGGTGGTGGAACAGGTTTAATTGGTGATCCACGTCCTACATCAGAACGACCAATGATAACAAAGGAAGAAGTACGTCATAATTTTGATTGCTTGAAAAAACAAGCAGAAACATTATTTGGCTTTAAAGTTGTTAATAACTATGATTGGATTAAAGATATAAATGTATTGGATTTCTTACGAGATTATGGTAAATACTTTAATGTAAACTACATGCTTGATAAAGACATTGTTAGAAGAAGATTAGATACAGGAATTACTTATACAGAGTTTTCTTATATGATTTTACAATCTCTTGATTTTCTTCATTTATATGAAACAGAAAACTGTATTATGCAAGTAGCAGGTCAGGATCAATGGGGAAATATTACAGCAGGAATAGATTTGATTAGAAAGAAAACTGGTAAAGAAGCATATGGATTTACAATGCCACTTCTAACAAAAGCTGATGGTACTAAATTTGGTAAAAGTGAAGGCGGAGCAATTTGGCTAGATGCTAATAAAACAACACCATATGAAATGTATCAATTTTTCTTGAATACAGAAGATGAAAAGGTAATTGATTATTTAAAATTCTTAACATTTTTATCAAAAGAAGAAATTGAAGGTATAGAGAAAAAACAATTAGATTCACCTGAAACTCGTATTGCTCAAAAAGTATTAGCACGTGAAGTAATTACTTTCATTCACGGTGCAGAAGCATACCAAGAAGCGGTTAGAATAAGTGAGATACTCTTTAATGGTGATTTGTCATCATTAACTGCGAAAGAAGTAGAACAAGCATTTAAAGGAATTCCACAACAAGAAATCAGAAATGATTATAATCTAGTTGATTTATTAGTAGATATGGAGATTTGTAAGAGTAAAAGGGAGGCAAGAGAATTCATTACTAATGGAAGCATCAGTATTAATGGTGAAAAAATTAATGATTTAGATTTTATTGTTACTAAAGAGGTTGCAATAGAAGATAAATATATTATAATTAGAAGAGGAAAGAAAAAATATTTCATTATAATATTTAAATAGGTGAAACATGGAAAATAAGAATAAAAAATTATTAAAATGGTTAAAATTTTTGGTTATAGTGTGTGTTGCAATAATAGTTGTAGAAGGTCTATATATAGGAGTAAAAATATATCAAAGCAAAAATAATACCGTTTATGTTGATACATTAGGTTCAATCGTAGAATTAAAAGATGGTTATCTTGGAACTGGTAGTAGTGACTTTAAAAAAAGTAAATACAATGAATATAGTAAAGACTATCAAAAAGCTAAATTAGTAAAATATGATAAAAACCAGAAAATAGTATTTGAAAGTGCCTATACTAAAGGTTATGACTCATATTTCTATGATGCAAAAGCTACTAAAAATGGCTATATTGCTGTAGGAACAGCAGCCTATAGTAAAAAACAAGTTGAAGAAAAAACAAAAGATGGTTTAATTGTTCTTTATGATAAAGATGGTAAACAATTAAAAACAAAAACATTACAGATTGCAGGTAATACTAAATTTACTAAAGTAGAAGTACTTGATGATGGGTATTTAGTAATTGGTCAAAGTATTTTAGAAAATATGACTATAGGAACAGATCCTGATGGTGGCGCCATAATGGTTAAATATGATTTCGATTTAAAAGAACAATGGCGCACTAATTATGGTGGAAGTAAATCAGCTATATTTAATGATTTAGCTATTACTGATGATGCAATATATCTTGTAGGAAAAGATGCAACTAGATACGGTTTTTTTGCTAAGTTTAGTAAATCAGGTGAAAAAGAATTTATTAAAACTTATGAATATACTGATGTTGTTGGTTTCTCATCAATCGCAAAACTAGGAGACGATTTTGTGGTAGTTGGAGGAAAAACTACTAATATTGATGCAGCAGATAAAGATAAGAAAACAGAAGCTGTATTAATAAGATATGATAAAGATGGAAATATTAAATATGAAAAGTATTATCGTGTTAATAAGTCTGCTAGATATAATAAAGTATTAGTAGACGGGAGTAATATAGTGGCTATAGGTCATACTGCTAAAAAGGATGAAAAGGAATCAACTGATTCTTATAATGTATTTAGATATAGTGGTTTATTTGCTAAGTATAAAGAAGATGGTGAAGAAATAACTAAAAAGAATGAAAAGGGAAGTAGAGATATTTACTTTAGTGATATGTTAGTAACTAAAAATGGTTATTTGATAGTAGGACAAACATCATCTAAAGAATTAGGTGGAAACAATAAAGATTTAATTTCTTACTTTCTAAAATATGATAAGAATGGAAAAATTGTTAAGTAATGAAAATTTATTTATTAGAAACTTTTGATAAGGATAAAACTGTTGAAATTAATCCACCCCTAAGTGAAAAAGGAATTAGAATGTCAAGACTATTTTCACTTACTATTAAAAATCTTCGAATTGATAATTGTTATACGGATACCTCAGTAGCTTCTTTTGGTACAGCTCTATTATTAGTTGGTACTAAGGTGAAAATAAATAAAAACCAAAAATTAAATAATAATGATAAAGGACAAATTAGAAAATTTATAGAAGATTTAGCAAACGAATATTCTATGAATAATAAACTTTTGATAATAGCCAAAAAAAGCGTACTTTTATTAATAAAAGAGTACACTAATAATGCTGACTTTATAGTATAATAAAAGACCAATTTAATTTTGGTCTTTTATTCTTACTTATTATAGAATTCAACGATTAATGATTCATTGATATCCATATTTAATTCATTACGTTCAGGATATCTAACATAAGTACCTTCTAACTTGTTTTCATCAAAAGTAACATATTCTACGCGCTTGTTTACTTTAGAAATAGCATCAAGAGCAGCTTTATGGTCTTTAGAATTTTCCTTTAATGCAATAATGCTACCTGGTTTAACTCTGTATGAAGGAATATCAACTTTTTTACCATTAACAGTAATATGTCCGTGGTTTACAAGTTGTCTAGCCCCACGACGAGTAGTAGCAAATCCCATACGATAAACTAAGTTATCAAGACGAGATTCAAGTAAGATTAAGAAATTAGTACCATGAACTCCAGCCATTTTACTAGCTTCATCAAAAGTCTTACGGAATTGTTTTTCATTAACTCCATACATAAAACGTAATTTTTGTTTTTCTTTTAATTGGTTAGAGTAATCACTAGGTTTACCTTTTCTATCTTTACCGTGTTGTCCAGGTCCATAAGGACGTTTAGCTAATTCCTTACCAGTTTCAGTTAAAGAAAAACCAACACGACGAGATTGTTTGTAACTAGGTCCTGTATATCTTGCCATTTTAAAATTCTCCTTTCTTTTATTTGCATCTTCCTTGATAATTGTTTCCAAAACTTTCTATGGGAGTTTTGTATTGTTCTTTCGCTTCACAGCAACGAAGTTACTTGAAACTTTCAAAAAACACATATAAAAAGGCGAAACATTGCTGTTCAAGTAAAATTGCAGATTTATTGTAATATAAAAACCGCTATTTGTCAAATATTTGTAGATAAAAAGTTAAGATTATGATATTATTAAGTAGTAGGTGATGCACAATATGAAGGGGAAATTGCTATATATTTTAACGGGAATCCTAATTGTAATTATTCTTGTAATAGCACTTATTGTATTTTTGAAAAAAAGAAAGAGAAAACATTACTTGAATATATGTAAAAGGCTTGACACTGAAAAAAATCTTATTGGTAGCACGCCTGTACTTTTGGAGCTTTCTAAACTAGAACCAATCATTAAAAATGAAAAAATGGAAGAAAAATATCAAAAATGGCAAGAGGAATTTGCTTATATTAAAGAAGAAGAACTTCCCAAAATTGATGATTTACTAATAGAACTTGATACCTTAATAGATAAGAAAGAATATAATCTAGCCGAAAGTAAAATTAATAAGTGTGAGATAGGACTTTATAAAGCTAGAGAACGCGCTAACTATTTATTAGATCAGGTAAAAGAAATAACATTAAGTGAAGAAAAATATCGAAATATAATTACTAAATTGAAAACGAAATACCGTCAGTTAAATAAAGAGTATCAAGATCGTAAATCTCTTTATGAAGAAATGGCAGAGGCAATAGAATTACAACTTGAAAATATTGAAAAAAGATTTTTAGAGTTTGAAACAGCAATGGATCAGAATCAATATACAGATGTTGTTCATATTGTAAAGGCATTAGATACAATGCTTGAACATATGGAAATAGTAATTGAAGAAGTACCAGATTTACTATTGATGTGTAAACAAATGGTACCAAAGAGAATAAAAGAGATAGAAGAAACCAAAATAAAAATGGAAAATGATGGTTATCCTCTTGACTATTTAAGTATAACTGATAATATGGAAGAAGCAAAGAAAAATGTTAATGTTATCTTAGATAGAATTAAAGTGTTAAACCTTGAAGATTGTATGTTTGAATTAAAGACAATCTTAGATTATTTAGATAGCATCTTTGTGGCCTTTGAAAAGGAAAGACTATCAAGAAAAGTTTATGAAGAAGTTAGTAAAGACTTTGAAAAAAAGTTAAATAAAACTGCTAAATTAGTGACTGATATCTATGAACAATTAGATGATATTGAGAGTATGTATGATTTGAATAAAGAAGACGTAAAAATTATTGACGAAGTTAATAAAGACTTAACCGTTATTAAAGATGACCATCACAAAATGCTTGAAAAGGTTAAAAATAAAGCAACCCCTTATTCTTTAGTAAATGATGAAGTTGAAACCTTATCAAATAGATTGAAGCAAGTAGAATCGACTCTTGATATAGCACTAAAATCACTTGGAAATATGTATGAAGATGAACAACGGGCTAGAGAACAACTAGATGAGATTGAAAGATTATTAAAAGAATGTAAAGAGCGAATGCGTGAATATAAACTGCCAGTGATTGAAGATAGATATTTTGTAGAATTAAGTGAAGCTAACGAAGCAATACTAGAAGTTATTAAAGAATTATCAAAGAAACCTATTGGAATAAAAACTTTAAATACTAGAGTTGATACAGCGAGAGACTTAGTCTTAAAACTTTACAATACAACTATTTCAATGATTAAAACTGCAAAGATGAGTGAGATGGCCATTGTCTATGGAAATAGATATATAGGTCTACATACTGATATTGAAGAAGGAATAAATAGGGCAAGAAATCTTTTCTTTAAAGGAGATTATACTTCTTCTTTAAATGTTAGTATTGATACTATAAAATTAGTAGATGATAATTTTGAAAGAAAGTTGTTGACATATGAAAAAGAATAGCAATAAAAAAAATAAGAGTAGAAATAATAATAAAAAAAATGTAAAGAATATTAATAAAAATAATAGTAGAAAAAAAACTACTGCAACTAAAAAAAGTAATACTGTAAAACAAAATAATAAACAGAATAATACTAGAACTACGACAAAGAAAAAAGTTAGTAATCAAAATACGAAAAATAAAACTAATGCTATGGTAGTAGTTAGTAAACCAGTAGTCTCTACCAAAAATACTATTAAAAAAAATTCTAGTTCAAGTTATAAAAACTTAATTAATATTTCATTTAGAAAAAGAAAATTTGGATTATATGAATTTTTTGCAATAATAATTATTTGTTTAGTATTAACAGTTGTTCTACTCTATGCTATTCTAAAATTGAGTAATAAAGAAAAATATCAAGTATTTAGTTTTAATGCCAAGGTAATGGCGATGAATGCTATAAATTATAATTCAAGTGATAAAGGCACAATGTATCTTTCAGAGATGTTAGATTTGAATTTAATATCTCAGATTAAGAATCCATTTAATGGTAAAGAGTGTGATATTTATGAATCGAAAGTTGATTTTTCAGAAAACATTAAAAAAGTTACTTTAAAATGTGGTGAATACTTAATTGATAATGAAAAAATCAATAATAAGACCTATACAATCTATAAAGTATCAGATTGGACAGAAAATAAAGAGTATGAAAATAACGATATGGAAGTAGTATACAACATTACTAAGAAAGGCAAGTTGTTACTTAATGATTACTATCAAAAAGACTTGTTAATAAAAGTAGTTAATAAAGAATTACATAAAGATTACAAAAAAATTAGTGAAGTAAAAAAAGATTACAAATTAGTTAGTAAAAAACTTTATCGTAAAAAAACAAAGTTTAGGGAAGTAACTAATTAGTATATAGTTAAGGAAGGTGTGTTTATGAAAGACAGTAAAGAAAAAGATTGGTTTGATAGTCCAAGGCTTGTAACTTATGTTATTATTGGTTTATTGATAATATTAATAATATTATCACAGTCATTTGCTATTAATAGTCAACTAGGGACATCTGATATTATTAGATCTATACTTAATCATAATAGTATTTATGTGTTAACACTTATTTATTTTGTTTTATTACATTTTAAAGTTGGAAAGAAATACTTTGATCATTTAAATATATTAATGTTAATCTTTTTTGGATTAATAACGATTGCTAGTATGTTTACAGTATTTCAATCATTTTGGTTAATTTCAATATTACAATTAGTAATAAATATCTTATTTACGATTTATTTTCTCTATGCTTTTATTTCTAATACAGTAATAGGTAAAGATTTACACTTGAATTCTAGTCCTATTGTAGAACTTAAGAATGAACAATACTTTTATTTAATTACCACTTTGTTAGTCATTCATTTAGTAGTAGCACTTATTAATTCAACTTCATTTGAAAGTATTGTAATTTCACTATTAGAAGTATTATTTTATTTTTTATTTGCTAGATACATTTCGTTATATAAAGAATATAATGAGTTGAAGGAAGCTTCTTCAAAAAAGAGAAAATTGAAAAAAGAAGAGGCAGGTGATAAATAATGAAAGATTTATTTGATGAAATTGATAAGGAAAAGAAAAGCCTTCCTAAATTAAAAAAAATAAGTAGTGAAGTAACAAAGACGAGGGAACATAACTTTTATCAAAAATTGGCTTATTGGCTATTTGCTTTCTTCTTTATTATTGGTATTATATTAGGTAATATATTCCCAGCTTGTACGGAAACTTCAACATTATTTAAAACTTGTACCAATACTGAGTATAACTTAGCATTAACACTTATCTTCTGGTTAGCAAGCTTTGTTTTTTGTTCATTAGTATATGGCCTTGGAGAAATTATCAAATTACTTACAATAATAAGTGAGAAAAAATAGGAGAATTTATATGATTAAAAATGTTAATATTGATAGAAACAATATTCTGAAGATGGATGAAGAAATCGAAAAACTAGAAAAGAAATATGCAGATGAATATGATTATTATGAAGAACCACAGGGAGCAGTTATTCTTGGATTTGAAGAAGCAAAGGCACGTATAGAAAAGCAAAAACAACAAGAAACAAGAGCCAATATTCAAAATATTCAAGAAGAACAAGTAATAAATAAAGAAAAAAATTCACTTTCATCAAAGCGAACCGCTGAAAGTAAAACTTCAGTTAACCAAGCAAGGAGAAAACCATCTCCTAAAAGTAGACGTAAGAAAAAAAAGATAAAATTTAAAACTATGACTGGAATAATAATAGCAGCTGCAGTTGTATCTACAGGAGTTGGTGTCGCTGTAGCTAGAAGTTCGCGAGATGACAATACTGCTACTACTGATGATACATATGTTGTAGATAATACTATTTATGCCAATACTACTGATTTAAATGATTTTAATTTAGTAATAGTAAATGATGGCGTTAATGATTATTTTCTAGATTCTTTTACTTCAAATTTAACTTCTAAAGGTATAGAATTTCAAGTAGCAAATGGTTCCGATAGTTTGACTGGAGTTAATGGTAGTGAAGTATTTATTGGTTTACTTCCATATGATAATCCTGGTATGACCAGAGTAATAGCTCAGTATGAAGAAAAAGACAATCAAAGTGATGTAATGGCAGTTGCTTTGAGAAATAGTTTACTTAAGAATGATTTAACTAGTGATACAATTCAATGTGGTGTATGGCGTTATGATGAATCTGCTGAAAAACATTTAGTAGAATCTCCACTTGAACATAAAGTAACTTATTCATCAAATCGTTTTGTTTCAGTAGAAGTAAATGATTCTGTTGATGTTAATAAATTTACATCTTCTTTTGTAGAAGGAATGCTTAGATATAAAAACTATGTAGAAAATTCTTCAGACTTTGACTTGTTCACAAGAGTTAAGGGCGGAGATACTTTAGAAGCTATTGCTTCAGCACATAATACTAGCTATGCTACATTAGCGAATATTAATGGTTTACTGTCTCCTGATAATGTAGCTTATAATACAACTTTAATGTTTCCAGCTAGTTCTGATATTCTATATAATAGAGAACTTGTTATTGATGATGTTAATACCAAAGGAAGAGCATATTAAAAAATACTCAATTTGAGAGTATTTTTTTCTTTTGCTTTTCCTCTTTTTTAAAACCAAGATAATAATTATTTTGATAGTCCATACGATAGCTATTGTTAATTAAAAGATGATTTATTATCTCATTATCAGAATTAGTTGCTATAACATTGGACCTAGTTAGTATATTCTCATAGTCTTTTAACTCTTTCTCATGTTCCATAGTATTACCAATTAACTTGTGATTTAAAATATAAAGTGCTTGCTTCATATAACCTTTTCCTCTTTCATTCTTAGTAATACCAAAATGTAAATATAAATCATTACTACTAATATCTTTTGCTTCTAGAAAGATAAAACCGATAGGTTGATGACTTCTATTACCATTAATTTCCTGATACTTTTGAATTAAAAAGACAAAAGGACATTTAGGTGGAAGATCACTATAAGATGATAAAGTATTATCATCAAATAATTTAACTAAGTCCCAAATATCCTCTTCATTTTTATAATCTAATAATTCTAGATTTAACCATTCATACATCTTACTTCACCTTACTACTATTCAAATGATGGTGTCATATTAGCTGGTTCTATTTGAATAATTGTATTTCCATCATTTAATTTAACTTCACTACCATCATCATAAGTGTAAACTGTCTGTCCATTTCTTGTATTTTTCCTAGCATTAATTTTTCTAGCATATCCATTTGTTATATAATATGCTTCATGAACACCAGTTGTATTCAAATCTTGTCTACCATAACTATCAAGTGAATGATTACTTACTTTGACTATGATAATATTTTTATAATGATATTGTTCTTTACTATCTCTATCGATATGAGCATTGTGATTCATATATCTTAAGTATACTTGTCTTTCAGTATCATATGCATAACTTCTAACTTGACTAGTAGAATAGGGAATTGTTACTTTATTTGCTATAACACTTTCATCACTTAACTTTGCCAAATCAATATTGTCACTAGTAAGAGGAAGACTCTCCCAGTCATTACTAGTTGTCTTATAACCAAGTTTAGTGGCATCTTTATATAAAGTTTCGATATTAGTAAAGACATTATGTGGAGCGGCTATCTTGTTATCGCGCCAGTAAGCAGCATCTCTATATAAACCATTGATATTATTAACACCTAAACTTTTAATATCATTTTCCGCAAAGGTACTCCAACCATAATGAGCATAGATAGCATCATATTCTAAAGCGTAATCTAGAAAATAATGTCTTGAACTTCTAACAGGTCCGATAAGTTCAGTAGTTTTATCTTTAAATATAGCCATTATCCTAGTAAGACCACCCTCAACGATTGCTTCATAAGTTACAAAGGCATCTTGTAATCCTACTTGCGAAGAGTAACCAACATTATTATCAATCATAACAGCAATAGGCCTTTTATTACTATCTTCATCATATATAGTTAACTTCTTCCTTTCAGTTTTAGTAGTATTAATATCAGTAATATCAAAAGGTATATCTATATCATTATGATAAAAGTAATATATACCAAATCCAACGATAATTAGCAAAGCGATAATTATTATAATTTTTATTTGTTTCTTCTTTTTCTTTTTCATAATCCCCTCACCTTACTTAGAGTTTATCATACTTCCCTAAAAGATAAAATAAATTTTAGAAAATTGTATTTAATATATGGTACAATAGATTAGAGGGTGATGTAAAGTGAAGAAAAAGAAAAAATATATAGCGTCATTAATAACAGCCTTTGCTTTTCTAGGAGCAATTTGCTATCAATATGTTTTACCATCATATGCTTATAAAAATGATGCATCAAAAACTGAAAATGTTATTGATATACCAAATTATGTTAATGAACCATACCAAGAAGTTAATAATAACAAACCAACGTTTACAAGTGAAGAAAAAAAGTTGAAAGAAAAAGAAGATTATAGTGATTTAGATTCACTAGGTCGTGTAGGAACAGCCTTTGCCCTTGTAAGTAAGAGTACAATGCCTACTACTAAAAGAGGAAGTATTGGAATGATTAAACCATCTGGATGGCATACAATAAAATTTGATTTTGTCGATGGAAAATATCTTTATAATCGTTGCCATTTAATAGCGCATCAACTAACAGGGCAAAATGCTAATCCAAAGAATCTAATGACTTGTACTAGAAGTATGAATGTAGATGGAATGTTACCTTTTGAAAATAAAGTAGCCGATTATATAAAAGAAACTAATAACCATGTTTTATATAGAGTAACTCCAGTTTTTGACGGTGATAATTTAATAGCAAATGGAGCTTATATGGAAGCTTATTCAGTAGAAGATAATGGTAAGTTATCATTTAATGTTTATGTTTACAATATCCAAAAAGGTGTTACAATAGATTATAAAACAGGCGAAGCTAAAATAAGTAAGGAGTAAATAAAATGGAATTTATAAATAAAATAATTGCTAGAGTAAAAAATAATGAGAAAAAAATAATAGTATTACCAGAAACAGATGATGTTAGAACTTTAGAAGCAGCGGAAATGTGTGTAAAGGACAGTATTGCTGATATTTATTTAATTGGAAAGGAAGAAGATATATTAACACTTGCTAAGAAAAATAATATTTCACTTGAAGGATGTACTATAATTGAACCAGTTAAGTTTAAAGATTTTGAATTATGTGTTAATACTTACTATGAACTAAGAAAAGCTAAAGGAATGACTCTTTCAAAAGCAAAAGAGATAATGACTAATGATTATCCTTATTTTGGAGCAATGTTAGTTAAACTTGATTATGCTGATGGAATGGTTAGTGGAGCAGTACATTCTAGTTCAGATACTTTACGTGTTGCTTTACAAATTATTAAAACAGCACCTGATACTAAAACTGCTTCATCATTCTTTTTGATGGACACTCCACAAAAACAATATGGTGCTAATGGGGTATTTATCTATTCAGATTGTGGATTAAATCAAAATCCAACTAGTGAACAATTAGTAGACATTGCTAAAAGTAGTGCTGAAAGCTTTGAATTATTAGTGGAAGAAGAACCAAAAGTAGCTTTCTTATCACATTCAACTTATGGTTCTTCAAAATGTCCTGATAGTGAAAAAGTAGTTAAAGCAGTAGAAATTGCTAAAGACCGTTTAAAAGGTATTACTTTTGATGGAGAATTACAATTCGATGCAGCAGTTGTTAAAGAAATAGGTGAAAGAAAAGCACCAGGTTCCAAAGTAGCTGGAGAAGCTAATGTTTTAGTATTTCCAGATTTAGATGCTGGTAATATTGCTTATAAAATAACAGAAAGATTAGGACTTGCTAAAGCTTATGGACCAGTTACACAAGGACTTGCTAAACCAGTTAATGATTTATCAAGAGGATGTTCTAGTAGTGATATAGTAGGAGTAGTAGCAATTACTGCTTTACAAGCTTCAGCTAGTCAAAAATAATACTATATATCTTAAAAGGAGTTAATGTATATGAAAAATAAAGTAATATTATGTGGTAGTATGAAAGTAAAAGATAAAATTATTGAAGTAAAAGAAACACTAGAAAATAAAGGATTTTTAGTTATATTGCCTGAAGAATGTTTTAAAGGCGAGAAAAAGAGTATAGCCTCTTATACGCACTTCAATAGAATTGCCACTATTGATGCTTATATATTAATAGTTAATGCAGAAAAAAATAATATTAAAAACTATATAGGTCCTAACTCATTATGTGAAATTGCTTTTGGTTTTTACTATAAAAGAAAAGTATATTTATTAAATGATATTTATGAACCTTTTAAAGATGAATTAGAAGGATGGGGAGTTATTCCATTAAATGGTGATTTAAATAGATTAGGAGAAATTTAGTTTTTATGCTTAGTGAAGAAATTTACTAAGTTTTTTTATATAAAAACTGTTAAGAAATCTAATCATTTATTTTCTTAACAGTTATTAATAAGTTTAATTATAATCTTCTAATAAGAAATTAATCATTTGCTTTATTTCTTCACTAGTTAGATTAATATCTTCTCCTATAAGACCAAGATAGGGATGAATATTATCTTTTCTATGGAAGTCAGAACCAACTGTAGTTTGTAAATTATGCTTTTTAGCAAAGTTATTCCATAAAGCAATATCGTTATGTTTGATATTATTTTTATCTATATAAATATAATTTGCTTCTATACCGTCTGGCTTCATATCTATAACTAAATCATCTATATCTTTTTCTGTTAGATTATCTTCATATGTATAAGCAACAGGGTGAGCTAAAACTACTTTTCCACCAGCATGATGAATAAGTTCACTAGCTTCTTTTGGAGATATAGTTTCTTTTCTTACATAACAAGGACAATCTTCATTCATAATAGTTTCAATAAATTCACCCATATCAGGGATATGACCAAAAACTTCTTTTAATTTAGATTCATTCTCTTTATTTTCTATTACATCATAAGCAATATGAGCTTTAGATACAGCATCAATTTTATCTAATCTCTCTACATCAATTTTATAACCTGCTTCTTCTAATTTAGTAGCTACTTTTCTTAAATATATATGTCTAGCATTCCTTATAGTATAAAGTTTTTCTTGAAACTCCTTATTATTTAAGTCAAAGTTATAACCTAGAACATGAACACCATATTTTTTAGCTTTAGTAGAAATCTCTACTCCTACTATTAAATTAATATTCTTTTCTTTAGCATAGTTAAATATTTCTTCTTGATAAGCCTCCGTTGTATCATGATCACATATTGCAATAGTATTGATACCATTTTTATAAGCTTCATCGATAATTTCTTTTGGAGTTAACGCTCCATCTGAACAGTTAGTGTGAATATGTAAATCTATTAATTTTTCCATGAATTAATTCTCCTTTTATATGATTTTTTTAATGTTTTATTTTCAAATCTACGCTTAACAGAATCAGGTGATACTAAATCAAGCATTTCTATACTCTTTTCCTCTGTTAGTTGTCTTGCAACAAGATTTCTAGTATAGTCAAGTCTTTGTTTTAGAATTTCTTCAAAGTTAAAATCAGTCATACTGTATAAAAAATCCAGAGTAAAGTTATAAGCTTCATCGTCTTTTTGCCATTTTTTTCTTAATGAATCAGGTAAGATAGGAAGATAGGGAACTTCTCCTAGATTACTTGAATTAAGAATGGTAAATGGAACTTGATCCAATAGATTACTTAATTCAGAATACTTCACTACATGAACATCAAGTGGCAACATTTTAATAGGCATCTTTCCATCTTCTAAATCAGTAATAATTTCTTTAAACTCTTTAAATGTTTGGATTGGATTTACATCAGATGTATGCATTCCTAATTGATCAAATGTTTCCTTTAGTTCTTTTTTAGCTTCTTCTACTTTTGTATCTTCACATACCATCCACATATCAATATCAGGTAAACGATTTATTACTTTTCTTGGTTTTAACTCTTTTTCTAGTCTAGGACAAGGAATACAAATTTGCTTTAAATCTTCCATATAAGGACCATTAACTGGTAGACAACTCTCACATGGCCATTTCTTTAGTTTAGCATTAAGAATAGTAGTTCTTAATTCTTCGTTATATCTTATTTGTTCCTTAATGACTGGTAAGTCTTCTTTAAAATCATTATCTATAGCATAAAATGGATATCCAGTACCAAAAGAACCACGATAGCCTGTTGTATGCTCCATAACACTATTAATGATATCAATATTTTTCTTAATATACATCTTTTTTAAATCTTTGTTCTTAAAATTGTTTTCTTCAAACTTATTAGAAGATTCAACTACTTCTAAACAAATATTTTTCATTAAATCACTCACTTTACTTTAAATTGTCCGTAGATAAACTGCGTGTGCTTAATATAACATACAAATATTATCTAGTCAATCATATTATTTTTTAGACAAAAACGTTAACCTGTCTAAAACTTTTTCATTCTTTTATTAATATATAGATATTACTCCAAAATTTATTTTTTGTATTATATTTACTACTCTTTAAAAATTCTGTTCATTGTAAATATGAGTAAACAAAATTATAATTTAATTGTTAATAATAAGGAGGGATATTTATGTATTATGGAGCAGGAACTTATGAAGCTTTCGCTCGTCCAGAAAAACCAGAAGGGGTAGATAAAAAATCTGCTTATATAATAGGAACTGGTTTAGCGGGTCTTTCGGCCGCTTTCTATTTAGTAAGAGATGGAAGAATGAAAGGAGAACATATTCATCTACTAGAAAAACTAGATTTAGCTGGTGGTTCTTGTGATGGTAGAAAAGATATAACTAAGGGATTTTACATGAGAGGTGGACGTGAGATGGATAACCACTTTGAATGTATGTGGGATATGTTTAGAAGTGTTCCATCAATTGAAAATCCAGAGGTGTCAGTACTTGATGAATATTATTGGTTAAATAAACATGACCCTAATTACTCATTATGTCGAGCAACTGTAAATTGTGGAGAAGATGCTCATACTGATAAATTATTTAAATTAGATAAAAAGTCAGCAATGGCTTTATCAAAACTATTCATTACAAAAGAAAAAGATTTAGAGAATAAAAAGATTTCTGATGTTTTACCAGAAACTTTTTGGGAAACTAATTTTTGGTTATACTGGCAGACAATGTTTGCATTTCAAAAGTGGTCTTCAGCTCTTGAAATGAAAAGATATTTATGTAGATATGTTCATCATATTGATGGGTTACCAGACTTTTCAGCATTAAGGTTCACTAAATATAATCAGTATGAATCAATGATTTTACCACTTATTAAGTATTTACAAAATAATGGTGTAAAAGTTGAGTATGGGGTAGATGTTAAAAATGTCATCCTTACTTCTAAGCAGAATAAAAAGATTGCAACACAAATTATTTATGAAAATAAAGGAAAAGAAAAAACGATTGATTTAATAGAAGATGATTTAGTATTTATTACTAATGGTTGTTGTACAGATACATCTTGTTACGGTGATCAAAATACTATTCCAGACTTATCAATTATTAAAAACGGTAGAGGTGAGTCATGGGATTTATGGAAGAATATAGCTAGTCAAGCTACTAATGGTGAATTTGGTAATCCAGACAAGTTTTGTAATCATGTGGATAAGACTAACTGGATGAGTGCTACTATTGAAGTAAGTGATGAAAATATTATCAAACATATTATTAATATTTGTAAACGTGATCCAAGAAAAGGTAAAGTTACTACGGGTGGTATAGTTACAGTTAAAGATAGTATGGAAAATTGGTATTTATCTTGGACTATTAATCGTCAACCACAATTTAAGTCACAAAATAAGAATAGTGTTTTAGTTTGGGCATATGCCCTAAATACTGAAAAATTAGGTAATTTTGTTAAAAAACCAATTAAATTATGTACAGGTATGGAAGTATGTGAAGAGTGGTTATATCATATTGGTATACCAACTAATGAAATAGTTAAATATGCTGATATGTGTAATACAACAACTTGTTATATGCCTTATATAAATGCTTTTTTTCAACCTCGAAAAGAAAAAGATAGACCTCTAGTAGTACCAAAGTCAGCAGTTAACTTTGCATTTATCGGACAGTTTGCTGAAACACCTAGAGATACTATCTTTACAACAGAGTATTCTATTCGTACAGGTATGGAAGCTGTTTATACCTTGTTAAATGTTGATAGAGCAGTACCTGAAGTATGGGGTAGTAAATATGATGTTAGAGAACTTTTGAAAGCTTGTTATTATGCAGTTGATAAAAAGACAGTCGAAGAACTTCCTCTTACGTTTGCTGAAAAGCAAGTAATAAAAGTTTTAATGAAAAAAGTTAAGGGAACAGATTTAGAAACTCTTTTAGAAGAAAGTGGTTTATTTAAATAATATGTAAAATATGGAATAATTATTTATTTCATATTTTTTTTGCTATATAATGGTGTTGGTGATGAGAATTGAGTAGTTTAACAACGAAAAAAGCGATTGGTTATACTTTTAAGGATTTATTGAAAGAAAAACCATTTAATAAGATAACAGTTAATGATATAGCTAGTAAGTGTGATATTAATAGACAAACATTTTATTATCATTTTCAAGATATAAGAGATTTAGTTGAATGGATTTGTACTTTTGAAGTTGATAGTATTTTAAATAAGAATAGTAACGTTGAAAAGTGGGAAGATAAGTTCTTACTAATTTTTAAAATTATGGAAGAAGAGAAAATATTTGTAAAGAATATTTATCATTCTGTTTCTGTTGAGGTGTTAAGAAATAATTTATATAGATTAGTATATCCGATTATATATAGTGAGATAATTGAAAAATCTAAAGGTAAAAATTTAAGAGAAGAAGATAAAAAGTTTATAACAGACTTTTATAAATATGCTTTTGTTTCTATAGTTTTAGACTGGATTAATAAGGGAATGATTGAAAATCCAGAACTAATAGTTTCAAAAGTTAGTAATCTTATAACTGGTACAATTAATCATGCTTGTTTAGCAATGAATAAATAAGTGGCAATTAAGAATAAGTTGCTGCTTTTTTATGATATTTTATTAAAAAAAGTAAATGTATCATCAAAAGTGTCAAAAAATTAGAAGTTTTGCAAGTATACTTGCAAAATTTTACTAAAAACTTTTTTATAATACGAGAAATCTGTGAATTTGCTGTATTTCATCAGAATTAATTGTAATAGAAATAATTGTGATGTTGTTATATATGTGAATTTAGAAAAAGTTAGTAAATATAAAAGGAAAGGAGATAAAATACGAATCAGATAGATGAATATAATGAAATGATTTTTGAAAGCATTAAATATACTAATGAGTTTGGAAATGAGTACTGGTGTGTTAGAGAACTGCAAGTAGCTCTTGAATATAAAGAATGGAGAAAATTTTCAGGAGTAATAGAGAAAGCTAAAGATGCATGTAACAACAGTGAAATTAAAGCATCTGATCATTTTGTTCATGCCGACAAAATGGTAGCAATAGGGTCGGGAGCCAAAAGAAAACAAGTTGATTATGAATTATAAAGATATGCTGCTTGTTATTTGATAGTACAAAATGCAGATTCTAGAAAAAAGATTGTAGCTTTAGGACAAACATATTTTGCTGTACAAACTAGAAAGCAAGAATTAACTGAAAAAGAGTATGTTAATTTAACAGAAGATGAAAAAAGATTTTATCAAAGAAGTTTAACGAGAAAAGGTAATTTCTCTTTGAATCAGACTGCTAAAAGTTGTGGCGTTAAAAATTTTGATAAGTTTCATAATGCTGGTTATAGTGGTTTATATAATGGAGAAACGGCTGATGATATTGCAAAAAGAAAAAAACTAAGATATCGTGAAGATATTTTAGATAATATGGGTAGTGAAGAATTAGCTGCTAATCTTTTTAGAATAACTCAGACTGAAGCAAAACTAAAAAGAGATAATGTTTCTAACGAAAATGATGCCAATCAGACACATCATAATATTGGTAAAAATATTCGCGAAGTTATTGTTAAAAATGGTGGAACTATGCCTGAAAAACTACCAACACCTAAAAAATCATTGAAAGAATTATCAAAAGAAAAGAAATTAAATTTAGAAATATAAATAAATACACTTAGTAAGCATAAAATTTACTAGGTGTTTTTATATGTTTATTAGAAAATATAAGAGTTTTATGTTGATACTTTTCTTTACCTTATTAATATCTTTACAATTAGTAGATGCCAAAGTAAATAGTATCTTGCCACTAGCTGGTAAAGTTATTACTATTGATCCTGGACATGGGGGACGAGATAGCGGAGCAATAGCAGGTAAAATCTATGAAAAAGATTTAAATCTTGAGATATCTTATCAATTAAAAAAAGTCTTAGAAGAAAATGGTGCTACTGTTTATATGACTAGAATGGTTGATGAAGACTTATCAAGTAGATGGGATGCTAGAAAGAAAAGAGGAGATTTATACCGAAGAATCTTATTTATCCAAAATAAAAAAAGTGATATTTATCTTTCAATTCATTTAAATGCAGGAGCAGGAACAGGTCATGGTCAAGAAGTATTGTATCATCCAATAAATAAAAAAAACTTACTACTAGCAGAAAGTATTCATAATGAATTTAAGGAAGAATTTAAAACAAGACGAATAATAAAAAAGACAAATCTTTATCTTTATTCTAATACAAGAGTACCTGGAGTTTTAATAGAATGTGGTTTTCTTTCTAATGCTAATGATAGATATCTACTAAAAAAAGAATCATACCAAAAAAGGTTAGCACTTGCTATTACTAAAGGAGTGTTTGAATACTTTCAAAAAGAAGAAACTACCTCTTAGCTTCTTCTTTTGTATATAAAGTTACTTTATCAAAGAAATAACCTAATATTTGTTTATAGTTACAATCAAGTTTTGCTAAAGCATTTGCTCCTACTAGACTTAAGCCATAACCACTACCAATTCCTCTTGTAATAAAATTAAAACCATTCTTTAAAACTAGAATTGTAATATCTGCTGAAGGTAAATCTAGTCTAGCCATTAATTCAAGAGAATCAAATATCTTATCATTAACTTGTAACTTTAATATCCTATTACCACTACTTAATTGTTTAATTATAATATTAAGTTTTTCATCTTTAATACCTAATTTATTTCTTAACTCTTCAACAGTAAAATACTTCTGATTCATATAATTAGGATAAGCTAAGTCCCAGAAACTTTCTACCTGCTTTAAATAAGGAACACCATCTTTCTTTTCTGTATAACCATTACTAACTAAATGAATATAAGCATCAATTGGTTTCTTATCATAAACTAAATATTCACCATCAGTTTCATTAATCGCTTCCTTGAATACCTTTTCATACATTCTATAAGTATTAGGATAAAGTAATTTATAGTAATTTAAATTAACATAAGAAAAATGATAATTATCTTTTCTCATCTTCTTATTTTCCTTATATAGCTTCATTATTTCACTACGATATAAAACAGTAACAGCTTTTAAAGTTTCCTTTTCTAAGAACATTGTAATATTACTAAATAAAACACTTAAAAGAAAATTATCAAGAGAAATTTTATCATCAGTATCAAGAGTTAAGATAATATCCTTATCATATCTAAATTCCTTATCTAATAAAATAACTTTAGTAGGTATGCCATCAATAAAAATAACAACCTTATTACCATTAAATTGAATTCTTTGATTAACTAACCAGTTATGGTCTAACTCATCTAAATTATAATCATCTAAATCTTTAGCAAATTCATAATTCATTGATAAATACAAATATAAAACATCTTCATTTTTCTCTTTCACTACCTTATATTTTTCTAGCATATTATCACCTAAAAGTAGTGTTTGTAGAAAATGAAAACTTTATACTTTAAAATTCAAAATATTTTAATTCATAATCCTTATCACAGTTCTTTCCTGTTTTATAAGATAAATTCTTAAATACTTTAGTTAAATCAACCTTCTTAGTGTCCTTAATATAGTAATTAACCTTCTTAATAATATCTAAAGTTTCTTGTAATGCTTTATCATATAATTCATCAAAACTATCAGTATGTTTTTCTCTTTTTAGACAAGGGTGATACCATTCTTCTTTATTAATATTAAGATAGTTTCTTTTATCATTATCATTTATATGATAAGAAATAGTGGAGAAAGGAAAAAATGACTTTGGTGTTATCACTTCACAAGTAGTATAAATCATTCTTTTGATTCCTGTTTTATCATATCTAAAATACTTAAGAGCAAAGTGCATATCTTTTAAAGCTTGTTTATAAAAATTACTCATTTCATTTATACCAAAGGTTTCTTTAAAAGCATAATCAATCACTTCTTCTAATTCCTTTGAAAAAGGTTTAAATTCAAAACAGTAATCATAAAACTTAAAAGAATGAACTTTCTCTTGTTCTCTTTTACTAATTAAATAATTATCAAGAAAGACCTCCATATTATGATGAAGTCCTCGATATTTATAAGTTTCTTTATCCTCTTTTTTCCATTCCCCAGTCTTATAAAAAACATAGGGATGGATAGTGCTATCAAGAACATAATGAGCAATAAAACCATATAAATAAGCCATAACATCAGGTATTTGATAATAATTATTATACTTAATATAATTAACTAAATTTATAAAAAACTCTCTTGTTTTATTAGTATGAAAGTAAAGAGCAAAATCTTGTTGTTTCTTTCCCTTCTTTAAAGAAATTTTATGATAAAAAAAGAAAGGGTCCATTCCTTGAGCAAACATTCTTATATCTTTTTTTTCATCCATTAATAATTCTTTTAAACCGATAGGTAGATTATTGTAAACGTCTATACCAAAATAGGCATGTGTAACAGTAGCTGGCATCTAACCACATCCTTTACAACAGTATATCATATAATTTCACGAAAAATTCATATTTTTTTAGATAGTTATATGGTATAATTACTCTAGGCAGGTGGGAAGATGATAGAGAAACAATTTAAAAATCTAGAAGAACAAATAGAAATAATGAAATATAAAGGTCTTACTATTAATGACCCAGATTTCACTAAGCAAATCCTATTAAGAGAAAACTATTTCTTCTTAAATGGTTATCGTTATCCTTTAATGAAAAGTATGAAGGATAAAAGATTTTTAGAAGGAGCAACGTTTGAAGAGTTATATAGTATCTTTTTGTTTGATAGAGGAATTAGAAATGTATTCTTTAAGAATCTATTAATAATAGAGAATAATTTGAAATCAATCTTTTCTTATCAATTATCGAAAAGGTATGGTTATAGAGAAAAAGATTATTTAAAAACAAAGAACTTTACACAAGATAAAACTAAATCAAGACAAGTTAATGATTTAATTCATAAGATGAAAAGACAAATAAGAGTTAATGGTAGGGAACATACAGCCACTAGTCATTATATGATGAATTATGGGTATATACCTTTATGGATATTAGTTAAAGTTTTATCTTTTGGAATAGTAGGAGAATTATTTTCTATTTTAAAATATGAAGATCAAAAAAGAATATGTGATATCTATCATTTAAATGTTTCTACTATGATAACTTACCTACCAATATTATCTAATTATCGTAATTTATGTGCACATGAAGATATTTTATATGAAAATAGAACTCAGAAGGTTATACCTAATACAATCTATCATAAACTACTTAATATTGAAGAAGATGAAGAAGGGTATATCTATGGGAAAAATGATGTTTTTGCATTAGTAATTATTATGAAAGATATGTTAAGTAAAGAAGAGTTTAAGAATATGATGTTAGAGTTAGAAAGAGAGATAAATAATTTATCTTATAACCTACATACAATTAAAGTAGAAGCTATTTTGAAGAGAATGGGATTTCCTCCTAACTTTGACCAAATAGAAAAAATTGAAAGGAGTTATGAAAATGAATATGAATAAACTTAAAGATAGTATATTAATAGTTGTGGCTTTTATTCTAGGTGGTGTTTTAACTTACGTTGTAGTAAGTGGTAATTTAACTACTTCATCAAAAGGAACGACTAGTAGTACAGGGGCAACTTGTAGTAGTAAAAACTGTACTAAAGTATTAGTTGATGGGTCAGGAATAAGTCAATCAGTTTCTAAAGTCTATGATGGTGTATTAGTAGTTAAAAACTATCAAAGTAATCAATTAGCAGGTTTTGGAACAGGTTTTGTTTATAAAGAAGATAGTAAATATGACTATATTATAACTAATCATCATGTAATTGATGGAAATACTAAAGTAACAGTTTTAACTAGTAAGGAAGAGGAGTTAGATGCTGAAGTATTAGGAAGTGATAGTTATGTAGATATAGCTGTTCTTAGAGTTAAAAAGAATAAAGATTTAACAGTATTATCTATTGGAACTAGTGAAAATAGTAAATTAGGAGACTTAGTATTTACTATTGGTACTCCAGTTAGTAATGAATATCAAGGAAGTGTATCAACTGGTCACTTAGCAGGAAAAGATAGAATGGTAACAGTTAGTACTAGTAGTAGTGGTTATGGAACAAGTACTGGTAACTGGGTAATGAAAGTATTACAAACAGATGCTTCAATTAATCCTGGAAATAGTGGTGGACCTTTAATGAATGCTAATGGAGAAGTAATTGGTGTTATTTCTATGAAATTAGTTAAAGAAGAAATTGAAGGTATGGGATTTGCTATTCCAATCGAATATGCAATATCTAAGATTGAAACTTTAGAAAAAGGTGAAGAAATCAAATGGCCACAATTAGGTGTTCAAATGGTTAATGTTTCTGATGTTAAATCATCCCGTTTTGGTAGTAATTATAATATTCCAAATGATATTGATTCTGGTGTTGTAGTTGCAGGTGTAGTAAGTGGAACAGGAGCAGCTAAATCAGACTTAAAAGAAGGAGATATAATTACAAAACTTAATGGTGAAATAGTAGAAAATGCAGCATATTTAAGATATGAGTTGTATAAATATGCTCCAGGTGATACAATAACGATTACGTATTTACGTGATGGCAAAGAACATGAAACAAAAGCAGTTTTGTCAAAGAGTGAATAAAGGAGTGAGTAATGGTGAGAACTGTACCAGTAGAAAAAAGAATTACAAGTCAATATGGTGTTGATTTAGTAGTTGAAACTTTTAAATATTTAAATGATAATTTAGATAAACTAAAAAAAGCAGATTATGGTGATATCACAGAATTATGTTTATATCTTTTAACTGGTTATAGAAGAAATGAGATTAATGATACTTTATTTGGAATGATATCTTCTTATATTGAAGAAAATATGGGTGAAATGAAACTTACCTTAACTAATAGAAATGCTATTCGTCAAATCAAAATCGGAAATATTAAAATGGGTAATTTGAGGGTTAAAAATTTTTCTCAATATGAGGAAGAACAAAAAGAGGCAAAGGGAATAAATACTTGTGGTTTTTATCCGACTATGGATAATAAAGATAGAATCTTTTTAACTTATAAAAATAACTTAGTTATGGGAAGAGCATCTTTTGCTAAAGATGACTGTAATAATATTGTTATTGGTAATTATTATTTAAATAGAAAAAGTATTTCTAAATATAATGCCTCTTTAACTAAGATAGAAGCAATATCAAATGAAACTTTATTAGAAAATATTTATCAATTTGATGATACTGGTGTAACTGCTCATTATGAGGGTATGTTATTTTTAGAGAATGGGAAGACTTCAGATGAATACTTTGTTACGGAATCAAAACCTAGGAATGAAGTATTAAAGTATAGTTTTGGTATTCAACCAAATGGTACTACATCAATAAGAGTTAAATAAGAAGATTAATTTCTTCTTTTTTTTGTCTATTGTTAAATGTAAAATATTATGATATTATTAAGATGTCAATAATACTGATATTTGATAAAGATAGAAAGTAGGTGTTTAGTATGTATCAATTTTCTAAAGTTAACAAACAATTAAC
>OLQO01000785.1_pt1 | contig 24095 bp, 19 predicted proteins | sample 1672281 | NCBI WGS metagenome assembly OLQO01 (sample SAMEA3136667, study PRJEB25190) | human gut metagenome | biome: human gut; feature: human-associated habitat; material: faeces | place: Austria | collected 2013
AGGATTCCTCCTGTCGCCATATGTTTGAAACAGCATTTCTATCACCTCATATTTTCATAAAAAGCATCATAATCGCCGCCAGTGCTGCCGAAATGACCGCCATGCCCACTGTGCCGAACAGCCACTTTTTTGCTTTATCTCTTGCGGTGATGTATGGCTTTAAGTCCTCTGTTCCTGGAATTGTCCACGCCTTTGTGTGACCGACCCAAAAATCATCAACAAGGAAACGGTCCATCAGGTTCATCACCGATAAAATAACGAGCATTTGCCAAAAGCCCGCAAGAAAACCCCGTGCACCGTTGAGTGCATAGACGCACACCAGCACATAGGCAATATAGCCGGGAACGCAGACAGCTTTGAAAATCAAAGCATTTCGCTTGATTTTCGCGTGTGTTGTAAGTCCCAGCGTTACGCACCGCTCCTGCACCTCCTGGCTGTAAAGATGCACCATGCCCACCGCGCCCTTGCGGATACCGATGGCGCAAACCAGAATGAGCAGAACGCCAAGTCCTATGCCTTCCAAAATCACCTGTAAAATCATCATTTACTTCCTTATCCCAGTGCCACATCCAGCACCATCATCACACTGAAGCCTACCGCAAAGAACACCGTTCCAAGATTCGAGTGCCGCCCCTGCGACATTTCCGGAATCAACTCCTCAACCACCACATAGAGCATGGCGCCCGCTGCAAAGCTCAGCAGATACGGCAGCGCCGGGATCACAAACTGCGCCGCGAGAAGCGTCAGCACCGCGCCGATAGGCTCGACAACGCCGGAAAGCACGCCGCCGAGAAATGCTCGGCCCTTGCGTTCCCCCTCCGCACGGAGCGGCATAGAGATAATCGCACCCTCGGGAAAATTCTGAATGGCAATGCCGAGGGACAGCGCCAGTGCGCTTGCTGCAGTAATTTGCGTATTTCCAGAAAGAAAGCCTGCATACACTACGCCGACTGCCATTCCCTCCGGAATGTTATGTAAGGTCACCGCCAGCATCATCATGGTAGTGCGCCCGAGTTTACTTTTTGGACCCTCAGCCTGTTCACTTCCCACATGAAGATGGGGAATCAAACGGTCAAGCAGGAGCAAAAACAGCACGCCGACCCAAAATCCGATAAAGGCGGGGAGAAAGGACAGCTTCCCCATATCCTCCGACTGCTCAATGGCGGGGATCAGCAAGCTCCAGATGGACGCTGCCACCATCACGCCGGCGGCAAAGCCCGCAAGGGAGCGCTGCACCAGATCACCAAGGGATCTTTTCATAAAAAATACACAGGCCGCGCCCAGCGTTGTACCCAAGAAAGGGATCATGATTCCAAGAAAGGTTTCCATTTGTCTCACCGCCTTTGCATTGCGTTTTTATTTGTTTCTCCTGAAGCCCGCCTCATTTCCGCGCTGTGATACAGAGCCAGCTTTTCTTTTTGTGTATCTGCACATCGTGAAAGCCCACCTGCTCCAGATATGTCTTCAGCTCGGCGTCCTTGTAGATGGTCATGCCGCCGATGATCTCCGTCCACTTCTCATCCTTGTCCGTATCGCCGTTGCTTTCGTTGCAGATGAGAAAGGTCCCGCCGGGCTTCAGCACCCGGTAAACCTCCCGGAAGCACCGCGGCAGATCAGGCCAGAAATAGACGGTCTCAAAGGCTGTGACCGCATCAAACCAGTCATCTGCGAAAATCATATCCGCCACACTGCCCTGCAGAACGGCACAGCGACCCTCCGCGATGGCGGCTTCGTTGACCTTTTTGGATTTCTCCACGCTGACAGGCGAATAGTCGATGCCCTTCACGATGCCCTGCGGACATTTTTTTAGAAGTCTCTTGATGTTTGCCCCTCCACCGCAGCCGCAGTCCAGCACCTTAGCGTCCGGAGTAAGCTCTAAAAAGCGAAGTCCCCACCGTGCCACGGCGCTGTGCCCCAGGTTCATCATGGCGACCATGATTTTCCCGCCAAAGCCTACGGGCTTGCGGGTATTTTCAAAGAATGACATATTACACCTCCAATTTTACACACTCGGCATAGGTCAGAGGGAACGAGGCTTTCAGCACAGCGCTTTGCCGCACCGTCCAGCCGTTTTGCCGCAGGAAACGCAGGTATTCCTCGCTCGTCCATCTGCTGTGGAGAGGGAAGCCCGCCGGCTTCATGAAAAAGCGTCGTCGCCACATCTTCGCCCCCGGTAGTTTTCTATTTCAAACAGCAGCCGTGAATCTTGATAAATGTTGAAAAAAGTTCGTTTATCCGTTTATAAGTATGATACAATCAAGTTAGCAATAACTAACCTAATTATATCAAAAAGCAGACAGAAAGTCAATTTGTTTGTCTGCCCTCTGAAGTTTCTGTTATCAGTAGGGAGCGTACTTTCCACCATATAAACTTGTCAGATAAGTAATCCTTTTGATGGCTACCTTTTCATTTTTGATGGATAAACAATATAAAAAACTATCTCGGTACCAAAAATTCAATATTTAAGTACAAGCTCATCATTTCTAGCTGATAATCCTACAAAAATTAGAACATCGGTTCTATAAATGTAATAGGTTTGTCTATATTGTTGACTAAAACACATTGCATTTTTTCTTCTAATTCATTTACGCTTTTTGCATAAACAGATTTATAAATTCATCAATTGTAAATATAAAATTCTGCCGGACACCGAGCAAGTATCAACAAATAAATAGCAATTGTCACAAAAAGCGAACTATTGACAGGAAAAAAGCTTTCAAACGAAAAAAGGCTGGAGCATTGCTGCTCCAGCCTAAGCTATTGATTTACTTGTTTATATACTTAACATACTTTTGAACATTGCTGATAGAATCGGAAGCTTTAACTTCTGTTGATGACTCCTTAGCTTCAGTTTTCTTGTAGTAATAAGTATATACCGGCTCTTGATAATACCAGCGTGTGCCGTATGAAACATCATCATATTCTCTGGACAGCCAAACAATATAATAATTTGTGCCATTATGATAATATCTATATCCTGCATGTCCGCTGTAATCCTTGTGGTATGTCAAAGCAGATGTGACATCATACTCTCTATAATTACAATATGTATTGCTCTGTGCATAACTAAAACTTGTGAAAGCTGAGTTTGCATAATGATAATACACATAGTGATGTGTTCTGCCCGTCTCATACTGTTCACTCCAAACATTTCTTGAACCATTGCTTGGATTTGAATATACAGGACCTTGTGTACCGCCCCAACCGGTTCTCTTAGTATCGTACTTAGTCCAACCGGACATACTTGACGAACTTGAAGAAGTTTTAGATGTAAGATCATATGTCCATTTTTGATCTACAACGCTTGCACCTTCAGGAAGTGCAGATTCAAGCACCCAATCGGAAGTAGGATTCTTTGTCCAATGAGCATACAATGTGATGTTCTCAGCAGAGTTAAACACAGATGATTCTGTAATTTTGTCACCACCATCTTTAGCTGTATACCAACCATCGAAGGTATAGTAATCTCTTGTCGGAGTTGGTAATGAACCGTAGGTTGAACCATAAACAACTGTCTTGCTTGATTCGTTTACAACACCTTCGTTAGCATTAAACGATACTGTAAATACGCCCTTGAGATACTTATTGAATTCATCTACAGTAATACCGACAATCTTTCCGGTAACTTTCAATAAGTTCTTACCTGAAAGAATATCCTTTTCGGATGTAGCAATCAAAAGATTACCATTAACCTTCAAAGAAGTAGCTAAAGCCGGATCAATTTGACTCAATGAAATTTGCTTACAAAGCATGGAATTACCAGTAGAAGCGGTTAATTCACAGTCGCCTCTAAGGGCTAAATTTGTCTTATCTGCAGTAAGTGCAAGACAAATGCCCGGTGATTTGATTGTTGTTTCATGCAATTCAACATTAGGCGAAGAAATCGTTAATGGAGTTTGACCATCGCAAACAAAATTCATTCTGTTTATGATTGTCTTCTTGGCATTAGAAACAATCCTTAAATTGTTATATGTTTTGCCAAAGCCATTGATAGTGAATGTCTCCATTGAGCTTGGAATTGTAAGAGTTGAATTATTCAGATTAGTACACTTATCGGTAACTCTTAAATAAACTTCTTTTGCGCCTGAATTTACAGCAGCTTCAACTATACTCTTATTAGCAGCAGAAACCGTCAATAATGTCTTATTGCTTACAATGTTGGTTCCAAGACTTGTGATATTTGCACCAATGGTTAATTCTTCCATACTGGTACAACCTGCAAAAGCATTGCTTCCGATTTTCTTTATACCGGCAGCATTAACAAATTTAAGAGCTGTACAATTCTTGAATGCATTAGCAGGAATCTCGGTTATATAGTCAGAGAGTTCGACACCGGTAATATTTTTGCCGGCAAAAGCTGAAGCACTGATGCCTGTAACCTTAATAACGCTATTTGTACCGTCTTTATTGTCGATTACCTTGTATTCAGGAATAACAACATAATCATCTGTTCCTGTGTAATTTGTAATAATACCGGATTTAGATACCTCAAGTCCATCACTTTCACAAACACGGTTTGCAACATACTTTGTGATATCCATAGGAATATCAAATTGAATTAACGAGCTTTCGTTGTCATCATAAGATGCAGTTTGGTAGGAATAATCCTCATACTCATACATCTTATCATCCATAACACTATATGTATTTGTGAAATAAGATTTAGAAGCAATATCATAACCTACAATTGCAAATACATGAGCTGTGCCAGCCATTATCCAACGATGATAACCGGACATTGTGTTTTGGGTTGTATAGGTTTCGGTTACTTCTTCACCGGTAGCAGTAGAGTAGGTAACGGCAGATGAATACTCATCTGACTTTGATTCAGAAGCTTGAGTTCCCTGTGTACTACTTTGAGAATCAGTATTGATATAACTCTTACCGATATTATATTCTTGACTGATCTTTTCGGAGATAGCTTTTGATGCAGTAGAACTTTGTCCTACTTCGGAGCTACCACCATAACCGGATTCATTATTCCAGCTTGCTGTGGAATTTTTAGTTGTTGATGATGATTTTGAAGAATTATAGCTTGCCGAATCGGTATTGTCCGTTTGAACACGAGAAGAAGTAGATTCTTTATCTGTTCTTGAAGCACTTAATCCAAGACCTATTTCTGTCTTGTTTTCAGCAGATATGCTTACAAAATCGACAGGAATTTTTGCTCCGATAGTTGTAGTGTTCTTTATATCAAGATTAGCTGAAACATTGGTTTCTGTACTTGTTGAATGCTTGTTGTCAGTTTTCTTGTTTCTTACCGATGAAAGCATAGCTGAACTTGAACTCGAATCACTTTGCGTAATTGAATCCGAACCGCTTGAACCGCTACTTACATACCAATTGTTACTCTGATTCTTATAATAACTATTGATTTGTTCTTGTGTAACTGAATTTTCCTTTGCCCAACTTTCATTAACCGTTGTTGAGTCAGACCATTCTTTTGCAAGTGTCCATGAATATGAATCAGTAGTAGTTTTCTTAACTGTATTGGTGTATTTATCCATACAGTCTTGGCTTATAGATTTCTTAAATGTTTCTGTATGAGTTTTAGTAACGCCATTAGAATTTATTTTGCCAAAATCATGAACAACTGAAAGCGGTACATTTCTGATTTCACCGATATTATATACGAAAAGAATTGTATTCGTATCGCTGTCTTCATACATTAAAGGTGTTCCATAGTCTTTATATGTCCATGCTTGATTTCTTTCACTGATCCAGTTGGCAGTATATGTTTTTGCACCTACTGTACCGGCAGGTATGTTTTTAATTACATTACCATTATCATCGGACCAGCCGGAGAAAATATAACCATCAAGTTTTGGAGATGGAAGAACATGTTCTTCATCTACAGTATAAGTTTCTGAAGCAACCGGAATTAATTCAGATGAGAAATTCACTTTGTAACTAAGCTTCTCCCATCTTGCATACAAATCAATATTGCCCGTAGTTCCTGCAGGAATTGACTTAATGTTTTCAGCCGCATCACCCGATGGCAAGTCATACCATCCAAGGAATTGATAGCCCGGAACAGACGGATTCGCAAATTTTGAAACACCTTGTTCACTTGTATATGTAGTAGGGTTGTCATTTTGAATTGTCTGTTGAGCTAAGTATTCGTCTCCGTTACTAATGTGATAAGTAATTGAATACTTAGTCTTAATAGGTATTGGAATAATCTCCTGCTTTTTAAGAACAGTTCCGCAAGTTGAACAATGAGAGCCCTCGGTCAAGCCAGTCTTCTCATCAGTAGGTGCTACAGCAGGATCAATTACAACAGTATGTCCTTTTGCTTTAATAACAGTATCCGCCTGTGATACTACATTATTGCCATCTTTATCGGTAAAATACTTTTCACAAGATGAACAGTACCAATATGCGATATTACCATTTTCAGTACAAGTAGCCGCTTTAGCAGCTGTTGCAGTCATTGTGTGAGTATGAACATTACTTCCTCCCGGAACTAATGTAACACCATATCCTTCGGCATCTACAACATATCGTCTGATTAAAACGACATCTTTCATTGTAATTTCGCCGTCACCGTTTACATCGGCAGCCAACTTATTAGCTGTAACGCCATAACCGGTAACTAATCTTCTTACTAAAGTGACATCCTTAAGATCAATAGTTCCGTCGCCGTTGATATCGCCGGGAATGTAATCGATAATAGTAACACTGCCATTATTGATTGTAACCGGAATATCGTTCAAATCCGAATCGATGATATTTCCGTTTTGATAAGAAAGTTTTACATTGAGTTTTGAATTTGCACTTACGTTCTTATCTACTGAAAATGTCAAAGTCAAAATAGTTCCGTCTTTGATATCCTCATCAGCAATTTCAAGAGCGTCCCATCCAAATTTACATGGTGAATTGTAATTTTCCGGTTTAGTCATTGACAGAGCGCTAAATGCATCTCCGGATTTTGAGTCGATCAAAGTCAACCCTTTGTCATAAGTCACAGTAAAGTTCGCAGCCAGGATGCCCGGATTGTTCTTAACATTGATGTTTACTTCAACATTAGAACCCGGAACAGCATTAACACTTTCAACTGTAACCGTTGCAGCATTTGCGGCACTTGCAATTATTGATGTAGGAAATACAGTTAACATCATCAGCAATGCCAAAAATACCGACAACAACTTTTTGGTTTTTGCCATAGTTTCTCATCCTTTCATAAATATTATTTAACGGTGATACCACCATTTTTAACATCAACTGAAATAGAGTTCATGTCATTATCAAATACATCATTTGCATTGTATGTGATAGAAATAGGATATGTCTTTGCAGAAGCATTTGATTTAACTTCGAATGTAAGGAGCAATACTTGACCGTCTTTTGTTTGGTCTTGCGAAATTTCAAGACCATCCCAGCCGAATTTGCATCCGCTTACAAGATTTTTCGGTGGAGTAAATGTAAGAACTTCACTTACAGCCGAACCCGTAGCGCCCTTTTTGAGAGTTAGTACACTGTCGTCATAAGTGACTTTTAATCCAATACCTAATAAGCCTGGATTATTGACGATAGATACAGGCACAGTAACTGTCTGTCCTGCACTTGCAGAAACATTACCAACAACAAATGTTGGATTTGTAATCTTGGTATATTGTGCGGTAACAATCATATTGCTTGTTACATTTGTGAATGTCTTATCCCATTTAGAGAACACATAACCTTCTCTGTCAGGAGCAGCAGGAGCTGTTGCGGATTTACCGGCAGCGACAGTTTCAGTTTTAAGTACTGAGCCGTCATAATCTTTAAATACAACTGTATATGTAGTTGAAGGCTCTGTTGTATCTTTAACGCCTACATATCCTGCATCAATCTCGTTACCGTTATCTAATACAAGAATGAGATGTTTATCCGAATTAACATAGGCATTCTTAACGCCTACACCATTAGTACCGTTAGCACCGTCTTTGCCGTTTGTTCCATCTTTACCATCCTTGCCATGAAGAGAAGCAAGCCATTCTTCTTCAGTGCCGGTATAGCCATATTCTACAGCAATTTGATATGCGGACTTACCATCTTTGCCCGAAAGGGACTTTAACCAATCGCTTTCAGAACCTTGATAACCATGTTCAACAGCAATTTCGTAAGCAGATTTACCGTCTTCACCAACTGCACCGACCAATGTAGCAAGCCATTCCTGGAGTGTGCCGACATAACCATTATCAACTGCAAGCTGATATGCGGACTTACCATCTGCTCCGTTTTTACCAATAAGAGAGGCAAGCCATTCGGTTAATGAACCTTCATAACCATTTTGAACAGCAAGTTCATATGCCGAAAGACCGTTCTTACCGTCTTTACCATCAACTCCGTCTTTACCGTCCTGACCAATTAAAGAATCAAGCCATTCAGAAAGAGAACCGGTAAAGCCATTATCTTTTGCAAGTTCATATGCGGATTTACCGTCTTTACCATAAGCACCGGTTTTGCCGGCAAGTGAAGCAAGCCACTCGGTTTCGGTTCCTTCAAAGCCATTATCAACTGCAATTTCGTAAGCAGACTTACCATTGCTTCCTGCTGTACCTTTCAAAGATTCAAGCCATTCTGAAGCTGTGCCTTGATATCCGTTATCAACAGCAATTTGATATGCAGACTTACCGTCTTTACCATCCTTGCCATTAGTTCCTGTTCCTGTTCCTGTACCCTTAAGAGATTCGAGCCATTCTTCCTCAGTACCGGTATATCCGTGATCTACAGCAAGTTCATATGCAGATTTACCGTTACTTCCGTCTTTACCGTCAGTACCATTTGTACCATCCTTACCGTTCTTGCCAACAAGAGATGCAAGCCATGCTTCTTCTGTTCCTGAAAAACCTTTATCGACAGCAAGTTCGTAAGCAGACTTACCGTTTTCGCCATCAGAACCTTTTTCTCCCTTGTCACCTTTTGCTCCGGTTTCACCTTTAGCACCGACTAAAGAGCCAAGCCATTCTTCAATGGTTCCGATATATCCATTATCAACAGCAATTTCATATGCAGACTTGCCATCAGCACCATTTGTACCGTCTTTACCGTCTACACCGTTAATTCCATCTTTTCCGTCAACACCGTTTGTGCCATTGACGCCGTCTTTACCATCTTTGCCGTTAATACCGTCAGCACCTTTAGCGCCGACGAGTGATTGCAACCAGTCTTGAAGTGAGCCGCTGAATCCGTTATCTAAAGCGAGTTCATACGCAGATTTACCATTAGTACCATTTTGTCCTGCTTCTCCTGCTTCACCAACAAGAGATGCAAGCCATTGTGCCTCTGTTCCGGTATAACCATTTCTAACAGCAACTTCATAAGCAGATTCACCGTTTTTACCATCTTTGCCATCTTTTCCTGTTTTATCAAGAATAGATGAAATCCATTCTGCTTCAGTACCTGTGTAGCCATTGTCTACTGCAATTTGATAAGCGGATTTGCCGTCTTTACCGTCTGTTCCTTTTGCACCTGAGAGCGAGAGCAACCAATCGGTAAGAGAACCTTTATATCCGTTGGCAACTGCAAGTTGATAGGCTGACTGACCGTTTAAACCATTTGCACCATCTTTGCCGTTAGTGCCGTCTTTACCGTCTTTGCCATTAGCGCCATCTTTACCATTTTTGCCGTTTTTAACTGTTACGCCGGATTTATCCATAAGATTGTTAATCCATTCTTGTTCGGTACCTTTGTAACCGTTGGCGACTGCAAGCTCATAAGCTGATTTGCCATTAGTACCATTTGTACCATTAGCGCCGATAAGAGTTTTTAACCATTCGGTTGTATCGCCCTTGTAACCATTATCAACAGCCAAGTCATAAGCGGATTTGCCGTTTTCTCCAGCTTCGCCAACAAGAGAGGCAAGCCATTGTTCCATTGTGCCGTCATAGCCATTATCAACAGCTAAATCATAAGCGGATTTTGCTTGTGTACCGCTAACACTTTTTGCTCTTTGATTAGTTATAACTGTTGCAGTACCAGCGGAAACGCCTGCAACAAGAACAACAGCTAAAACGGTACAAAGAACCTTTTTCCACACTGAGTTTTTCATTTTTTCCTCCATTGGTTTTATTTTTGTTGTCTTTTTGGTTATAATATAAATGTGTTATAATCTTAAGTGTACTTCTTTTTCATCCATAATTATTTCTCCTTTCAAACGAAAATAGATATGCTATATAATAATGTGAATTTATTAGGTTTTGCTTATTCACATAATGTCAATATCCAATCATATTAATATTACATTAACGGTTTTCGGAATTCTATATGCCATTAGCGTACTATTTGAAATTTTCGTAGAACTATCACATCTACGAATAAAGTGAGCAATCCGTTTATATAAACAAATTGCTCACTTATTTTGACCATAATGACGAGAATATTATCCCGTCAAATTATTCAATTTTTCCATTTGAATACATTTTTCTTGAAAAGACGGATGCACATAAGTATTCAGGGTAAAGGAAACGCTTGAGTGACCTAATATTTCACTAAGTGTCTTGATATCGACTCCGCTTTCAATGCATCGTGTTGCAAAAGTATGTCTGAATGTATGAAAATGATGTGGATACAAATCTGCATCTTTCAATAACTTGTGATACCTATATTCAAAAGTTCTTATATTTAAAAAACTTTCTTGACTCGAAACAATATATGGCGATTTTTTATTGCTAAATTCTGCTGTTAGCAACTGATAAAGATTATCTGTAATCGGAATATCTCGTTTTGAATGCGTGGTTTTAGGTGGTCCGATTTTATATATCCATTTATTATTTTCATTTTTAATACGGATAATAGTGGAATCTACTGTGATAATATGATTTTTGAAATCAATATTGTTCCATCGTAAAGCACAAACTTCACCGATTCTTAATCCAGCATAAAGAGATAACATTACACCTAATGCCGTAAGGCTTTGGTTATATTTGATGTATGTTTCTAATTGTCGTTGCTCATCAAGTTCTAAAATAATGACTTCTTTATTAGGCGAAAAGGGCATATTCACTTGAATATTAGACAACTCAGCTAACTGTTCCTTATGCCCATAATCAATTGCAGACTTAATAATTATTGCCATTGTTTTAACATACGATGAGGAATAATTATTTAATTTGTTATTTAAAAATTGATTGACTTGAACAGATGTAAGATCTTTTAGTCGTGTTTCGCCGATTTCGTTTTTTATATGCTTGTCTATGATATAACTGTATTTATCATGAGTCGATTTTTTATTTTTAATTTTACCATAGCATAGCCAAGAATAAATCAGTTCTATAAATGTAATAGACTTGTCTATATTATTGACTAAAACACATTGCATTTTTTGTTCTAATTCATTTACGCTTTTTGCATAAACTGATTTATAAATCGAACGATTATTTTTGTATCCTACAACATAACGACCTTCCCATCTGCCGTCTTTTCGTTTATAAATACTGCTTCCGTATTTGGACATTTGATTTACTCCTTTTACTTTAAAATAAGAATAAATTTCACATAATTGTTTTGAGATAAATTAACTGTATTTGAATAGGAAAAACTAAACATTTATATTAGTTGACCTATAGATAAAAATGTGATATTATACTATTATAAATAAGTATGTGTAGATGTGATAGTTCTACGAAAAACCAATTAAAGTTATGTTAACTTGACCTAATATAAATTGCAAGTAAAAAAGCGGTCTGTTTATTACAGACCGCTTTAGTTTTTTGATGACTACCTTTGCATTTTTGATGGATAAACAATATAAAAGGGCAAACTTAAAGTGAGGGTTTAAAGTTTTATTACTTTAAGCCCTCGTTATTTTTTTGAAATGTCTCTCAAATTTTTTGCTCATTTCAATTCGTGTTACGATTTTGATTTGAGCGATGTCTCTCAAAAGTCTCAGTCATAAATGCCCTAAATCGCACTAAAATGACTTTGGAATTTTGAAATTTGCTGTCTCTTAGAATCTCTCAAAAGTTCTCACAATATTTTGAAGCAAAGAAAAAGAACCCGAATACCGCCGTAAAAAGCAGTATTCGGGCATAAAAAAGCCTCGGAACACGAATGTTCCGAGGTATTGGCAGAGGTATAAGGATTCGAACCTTAAATGACGGAGTCAGAGCCTCACAATCTTTTTTCAAAACCGCCTATTTAAGCCATTTTTCAGATTTTGCGTCTCTCAAAAATCTCTCAGAATTTTATTTTTGCTTAACATAGCAAATTCGTATGAGGAATTGCGAACCTTACACTGAGGTGTCGAAAGAAGTTCTAAATCCACATTATCTTTTACAGTAGGGTAGTGCACCGTTTGGTGACGAAGAATATGAAAGCTCTTCATTTAATTTCACAAACAAAGTGTCATATATGGCGGCAAATAAATACCTAACTTAAACATAATAAGCCGTTCTTTTAGTTACACTCCAATTTGTTTTCAGTCCAAATAACCATTCACTTCTGCACGATTGCTCAAATTTTTATAATCAACAAATTATATATAGTCTATTAATATCATTTATAACATATTTAATATCTACTGCTATAATTATGTTATTTCGCTAGACTAAAGAATATCATAAATATCAACAAACAGATTAACAATTTCTTTATAAATATTATTATCAATACAGTCAAGTATATCAAATGTATTTAACATTACTGCACCAGTATAATAATTATTACACTGATAATTTCTAATTGTTCTATGATTTCCATCAATAATCTGATAATCAAAAATTATATCATGCAATAATAAAACAGGTTCATCATTTATATTAGAGTTAAATAATGGATCGTATTCATTTTTGGTGGAATCAAGTACTAAATTGTAGAGCTGTTCCGTAACTATATTTACAGTAGGTTTATTGATTACTTTTTTTCTTAATTTACTTATATTAATTTCAATCGGACAAGTGGCATTAAGATAATTTGTTCTTAAACATACGGTAGCGTCAAAGTATTCTGTAAAAATATCATTCGATTGTTCTAAAGAAAAATCAGAAGATTGCAATATTTTAGAAAATGATTTTAATCTTTTTCTAAGATTAAAATTAAATAAATTATGCGATATCAACGATTTAACAAGCTTAGGATAATCCTCAATAAATTTCATTAGATTTTCATCAATCATCTATATATATCCCCATTGTTCTATAAATTCAAGCATGATTAATTATTCAATGTAGTATTTTTATTAATCTGACAGTAAAACCGACTTGATTATTTCAACAACTTGCTTTTCATCTTCAACAATACAATTTTGTTGAGAAATAAATTCATCTAATGCATTTAATATATCTTTATACTCATATATAATTTCATCACTTTCAAATATATTATTAGACTGTACAAGTGATGAAAGAATCATTATAATAGATACTATACAAGCTCTTAAAAACTCTTTAAGAGAAAACAGAAAAGAGGTTTAGTTTGTGAACAGCATACAAAGGGAAATTTGTGAAAATCTTTGGAATGAATATGAACCACAACTCCGCAAAATCTGCAGAGTCAAATTAAGAAGCTGCCCAGATGAAGTTGATGATGTTATGTCAGAAGTGTCTTTAGCTTTATGCAAACAAATAGAAAAATTTGGAAAACCAGAAAAACCAAAACAATGGCTATATGCAACATTTAATAATATTATTAATTTAAAGTATCGGGAAATATATAAACAAAAGGAAAAACAAGAAAACATTGAAAACAAAGATTTCGAATTACCGTTTGAACAAAATGGTATAGAAGAAAAAATTGAAGAAATATATAACAACGAAATAAGAGATAAATTATCCACTTTTTTGTCCAATGATGAATGTATAATTATTAAGTACATATATTTTGACAGATTAAAAATGAAAGAAATTGCTGATATAATTGGTTCAACAGAATCAGCAGTAAAACAAAAACACTATCGAATTTGTAATAAATTAAGAAAGTCAGCAAAAGAATTTGAAAAAAATTATTGAAATTGCATTACCTTTTCAAATTATAAAACAACCTAAAATATAGAAAGGTGATATTATGGATAGATTAACACTTTTAGAAACATTAAAATCCAAATCAATGACCTTATCACTTGAAGATATTCAAGGAATTATGGATGAAGAACTTAATAAAAATCCAGAGGAAATGGATGCTGAACTGATAGACTTATGTGCGGATGTTCTAGATAATGCATATTTTGGTACTCAGGGTGAAGTTATTACTTTAGAAAATAACAGCGAAGAAAATCAAGATAATACCAAAACACATGCAAAAAGGATTAAATTCAGCAAAGTATTTTTAATTGCAGCTGTTTTCATTATAATTGCAAGTATCGCTATACCAGTAAGCGCGCGATATGTTCATAATGAAACATCTGATAAAATCGTTCAGTTTTTCAGTGACCATTTCAAAATGAATTTGCGTGAGGGTAATCAAAATGCAAATTATCATTCTAATGGCAATGTTAATTTAATTAGTGAACTTGAAAATGCGGGATTTGATAAAATTATATTGCCTGCTGCTTTTTTGAATGACAACTATTCAAAAGAAGATATCAGAATTACAGAGAATGATTCTTCTTTATCAGCGGATGTCGATTTCAAACTTGATAATAATATGACAGGCTGTATTGGTATCACTAAATACAAAAGTGCTGATATAGGCGAAATGCTTGTAGGTCAGGGTGAAATTGGTAAACAATATGATTCTGCCAAGCAAATTACTATTAATGGAATGGATGTTCTTATATTTTCTTCAAGTGAACAAGCTTATATCTGCTATGTCGACAATGACATAGATTATTCAATAAGCGTTCTTAATTGTGATTTGGATAAAGGTGTTGAAATTGCCAAAACATTAGAATAATCAGGAGATTTATATGAAAAAATAATTAATTTAATAATAACAGGATGTTTAATTTTCGCTTTACTAATCCCACAAGTGGCATTTGCAGCAGTAGGAGGAGAAGAAGCAGAATGGCAAGATATTGTCTTATCAGATGAGGAATTTGAAGAAATACTTTCTAATAATCCAGACAATCAAATTACGCCATTGTCTTCAGATTTAATTAATAGACATTCCATTGCAATACAGAAGAATGGAAATTGTTTAATAATTGCTGGAACAACTTATGGCTCATCAGAAGTTTCAAAATGTGGATTTACAAAAGTTTCAATACAACGAAGAAGTAACAGCAGTGCATCTTGGAGCAATTATCAAACATATTCTGATTTGTACAACAACAGTCATCAATATATTTTATCAAAAAGCATTTCTGTCCCAAGTGGATATCAATATCGTGTTACTTGCACACACTATGCTAAGAAAAATCTTGTTTCAACACAAAAAATCAATGGTACATCTAACATACTAACCTTTTAAATGTTAACTAAACTAAACAAGGACTCTTAATTATAGAGTCCTTGTTTTTTTCTGGGTATTTTTTGACCATTTCAAAAAGTTTTCAAAAAAGTGTTACTTCTTTGTTCATTATTGCAACTACACATAGGGAAGCAATGTTCAACAAATAATTAAAAAGAACATTATCTTTCAGTCGATGTTAAAAATACAAATTAAATAATTCTGGTATTAAAATTTATCAACAAAGTGATTTTATAAAATGAAACACATTGTAATTTGCAGATTATATATTAGAACAGATAAAAGCAAAAATGCGTTACACATAATCATTGGTTTTAACAACCACATTTATGAAGATGATATGTTCCATAAAGCGCTTTTAAAACAAAATCTTCTTTACAATATTTTTAACATCGACAAATATATCTGTTCTTTTATAAATCTCATTTAACAACTATATTTCTAAATATTAAACCAACTATTGAATGTTTAAATATATAATAACGGAATTAAAATTAGAGTTTAGGAGGGATTTATGAATAAAATTAAATCATTTGTTGAAAAATTCCAGATGTTTATAACAAATTTACCAAAGTTTGAAGCAACTGGAACAGAATCAATCGGCTCATTGGATCCAAAGGAAACAGCCCAGTGCTACAGAAAAGTTGGCGGCAGTTATCTTGTTGTTTACAACCTCAGCGGTACAACAAAACATAAGGCTGGATTTGTTAAGTATGCCGGTGGCGTTACATCAGCTCCTACAGCTTCTAAGACTTACAAAAATGGTTCCACTTCAGAAACCATTTATGCTGATACAACTAAAAAAATACAATCGGCAGTCTTGATCCGCAGGAATCCTGCCAGTGTATTGGTAAGGTTGATGGAATGTATCTTGTATGCTATAAAGTCAACGGAACATCAAACTATAGGTGTGGCTTCGCTGCATACAGTGGTGGCTGTTAATTACAATCCAATATAATCAAAAAGGTTCTGTGTGCCTATGGCATGCAGAATCTTTGCGCGCATTTATATAAAAATTTTTATTTTCTTAATTTGTTGTAACAATCACATTGCAAAACAGCTCTTTAATTATATCAGAAAAAATTGATGGGAAGTGGTATAAATACATTATAAAAAACGCAATGTAAATCCATTAAAATTTTATTTGAGAGAGGTACTTTATTATGAAAAAAGCAATATCAATATTTATATCAATTATATTATTAGCTACAACAATTTTATCCGGCAGTCTGTCAGCTTTTGCCGAAAACACAACTAAATATTGGGAGCCACGTCCTAATTGTCAAGATACAATTGCCTGTGTAAACGATAAAGAATACAGCGATGATATTAAAATATCTTATAATAATGATTCAGAGCAGTTCACAATTTCATATAACGGCAAAGGTGTAGTGATAAATTGGGAATTTCCTCTTTCGGAAGAAAACAAAGACTATAAAATTGTTTCGCAAAGTAATAATATTATTTATATAAAACTTATAAATAAAAATCAAGAATTACCTTATATTAACGCTCTTGTTGATTTTGGTAAAACAACAACTTTGAAAAATAAAACAAAATCAGGTGAACAAACCAGCAAACAATCTAAAGAAAATAGAATAAACGAATCAAGCACAACAAAGGAAAAAACATCAGAAACAACAATTTCTACAACACAAAAAACAAATACAACAATTCAAAACCACACCAATACACCCATAAATAACATTCAGCCCGACTCGAATAATCAAAATACAAATAAAATAATCATTCCTTGTATAATAGGTGTATGTATTTTAATAATTTTTATCATAGCAAAAAAACATAAACATTAAATTATTAAGAAACTGAAAAAGACTCACTTCCTCTTTATTTTTATAAAAACATCAAAATCTATTTGTAACATTCCCAATATTATTTAACTCTATATTTATGACGGCGTCAGAAAGGCGGTAAGAATATGGACGAAAAAGAACTTGTTATAAGGGCTAAAAAAGGCGACATAGATGCTTTTTGTATTCTTTATGATAATTACATACGGAAACTTTTTAACTACGCATATTATAAACTCGGCAACAGTGAGGATGCTGAAGATGTTGTACAAGATTGTATGCTTACTGCTTTTGAACAGCTTGGAAAATTAAAAAATCCTAAAGCATTTTCATCATGGCTGTTTACAATACTGTATCACGGCTGTATGTCTGCAATCAAGGAACAGATAAAGCAGAGAAATACTTGTGACATTGAAGATTATGCAAATGCATTTTCATATAACAATACCGTCGATGTTGAGCGTGAAGAACTCAAACAGGCATTAAACAGATTAAGCGAGGATGACAGAAATATTGTTCTGCTTTCGGTAGTTGTCGGACTCAACAGCAAGGAAATTGCAAAGATAACAGGGTTTACTGCAGGAAATGTCCGACAGAGGCTGAGCAGAAGCTTATCCAAAATGAAACGCTATTTATCTTAAAGGAGTGTTTGCAATGAAAAATAATGATTTTGATTTTATTAAAAATAGATTTGACAGTGTAGAGCCGAGTATGCCTGACAGTCTTAATAAAGAGATATTAAGACAGAAAATTTCATCAAATGAAGAGCATAAAACGATTAAATTTGAGCAGAAAAAGAATTACTTTAAACCGATTATTTCTGCTGCCGCTTGCTTCATATTGATTACAGGTATTGCCTTTGCAGCAAATTCAGATGTGTTTAATACTGAAAAAATTTCAGGTTTCGGCAACTATGACGAGGTTAACTCAAAAATAACCGAGCTTGAAAAAGAATCTTCCGTTTCAGAGGGTGGATGTGGTATTTTCAATACTACTTTAGTAAAAGATGAAGAGAATGTTGAAAAGCCTGATGTTGTAAAAACAGACGGCGAATATATCTACTGTGCTTATTTTGATGTAGAAGGCTATACCAACAGAAATAAGGTTTATATATATAAGATCCAGGATAACGAATCAGAATTTGTTTCAGTAATTGATAAACTTGCTTCCGATACAGACGGTGAATATTCTGATTTTTACAAAATAAACACTCTTTTTGTTTATAATAACCGTCTTGTAATTATTTTAGATAAATCAAATCCTATGTCCGCTGATAAATATAAGCGTGATTTTAACACAACGATAATAAAGATTTATGATATTTCCGATAAATCAAATCCGTCATTGATTACTGAAATTGAGCAAAGCGGAGAATATAATCAGGCAAGAATGATTAGCGGTATTCTTTATTTAACATCAGATTATAATGTTGAAACAAACGATAAGAATTATACAATTCCGTGGATTAAGCAGAATGAAGAAACAACATATGCGTCATCAAAAAACATTGTCTGCTTTGAAAATGCAAAAACCGCACAGTATGCCGTTATCAGTACGATAGATGTTGAAACGGGTGAACTCTCAAAAGGTCTGAAAGCAGTTTTGGGCGGATCTGCAAAAATATATTGTACCAAGGATTATATGTATATAAATGAATATATTGAAGGTGAAAGATACGGCGAACCTGAAAGAGATGTAACATCTGCAATGAAATTAAATTTCAAAAACGGCAAATTCACTTATGCAAGTGAAACCGAGGTAAAACAGTATTCAAATAATACTATCGACATTGGACGAGGCGATATGTATGACAGCTTTCTGTATCCTTTTGGCGAATACTATATAAGTCTTGGTCACGACGCAAATGATTTTAAAGACGAAATCATACTTTTCGATAAAAATATGAAAGAACTTGACAGCATTATTTTTGAAAATGAATGTATTTCTGTCAATACAAATCTTCCTCGTTTTGATAAAAACACAAATACAATAACCCTTCCGGCAAATTATTATGACGAAGGAATAGAAGATTACCACTATCAAGGCGCTGTTGTATTAGAAATCACCAACAATAAAATAGAGATAAACGATAGAATTAAGGACTCCACTCATATTATAAACATTGATTATGAAAACTATTATTATTGTCCACAAATAGTTTATGATGATTGCATTTACAGTATTTATATAAATAACAATGCACCTGATAACAAAAAGCTCAAAGTTTTTTCTTATAAATTTTAATTGGAGAACATTATGAAAAGAAAATTCACTAAAATTACAGCGTTGCTTGTAACCGTGGCACTGCTTATGGCAGTACCCACTTTGAGTGCATACGCAAATGAAGAAAATACAACTGCTGTCTTATCCGAATCCGCCGCACAAAGCACAACTAATAATATAAAGGAAAGCACGACCGTTCCCGAGGACAGGCAAACGACAGATAATCAGGAAAGCACCACACAGCCACCGACTACAGAACCTGTAAAGGAAGAAATCGAATCGATCCGATTTACGGTCGGCGAAAGCTGCAAAATCGGCGTCAAAGAGCCGTATCAGCTTTGTCTTAAAAATCAGGATAACAAAACAGTTAAAGACGGCATTACCTATAAAAGCAGCAATAACAGTGTTGTGTCCGTTGACAAAAACGGAAAAATAATCGGTAAAAAAGCAGGCATTGCCAATATTACGGCTGAAACGGAAAACGGCAAAACGTCAGTTTGCAAAATCAATGTTGTAAAGGCTGCAACAGGATTAAAGCTCAATATCACATCAGCCTCTATAGGAATAAGCGAAAAAAGTGTTGATCTTGACTCAACATTGGTTGGCGGTTATTCAAGACTGAGGCAGTACAGCTCATCAAATCCAAAAATTGCATCGGTTGACGGAGACGGAATTGTTACTGGAATTAAAGAGGGTACGGCGACGATTACCTGCGTAACCTTCAACGGTATAAAAGCCACCTGCAAAATAACCGTAGGCAAAAAGCCGACAAGCATTAAGATTACAAATAAAAATAATGTAATTCAAAAAGGCTCAGATAATCACAGGATTACATATTCTCTTTCAAAGGGAGCGTATTCATACAGGCTGACCTATTCCGTTAAGGACAAAAGCATAGCAACAATTGACAGTAATGGTTATATAACAGGCCGGAAAAGAGGCAAAACTACCGTCACCGTAAAGACCTATAACGGCTTAACTGCAACGCAGAGTATAACTGTCAATGATGATTCGCTTTCGCTCAATGTTAATTCAACACAAATTGCACTCGACAATAAAAATGTAAAGAAAGTAAAATACGGCACATCTGTACAAGGCAGAAATCTTGAGGCATTTATTATAAATGGCTCAGATCATAACAGTCTTAATCAGGAATGCAAAATTAAAGCAAACAGTTCAGTTAATATAAGGAGCGGTCCGGGAACAAGCTATAGTATCGTTTCCTCTGTAAAAAACGGAACAAAGGTGACAAGAATAGCAAAGTCCGTAAAAAAAGCTAACGGATACACATGGGATAAAATTGTTTTAAGCAATAAAAAGGAAGGTTATATTGCAAGCAAATATCTTGTACTTGTTAAAGATAATACGCCTGTCAAGAAAACATTATTTATGGATTTTGCTATACACGGCTTTGAAGATGAGTATTACCGTGACGGACAGGTGCTTGTAAATGAGGCAAATGTGTTGATAGATTATTTTGTAAATCACATAAAAGAGCTGAAAAACTATACACTCGTCATTGTTCCCTGTGCAAATCCCGACGGCGTGATTGCAGGAACAAATAATCAGCGTGCCTGCAATACCGCTTTCGGAAGATGCACGGCAAACCACATTGATATAAACAGGGATTGGGGCAGCTTCAGGGCAGTCGAAACACGAGCACTGCGTGATTTTATAAAGCAGTGCAAGCCGACATTTTACCTCAATATACACGGCTGGCTTAACGAAACGCTCGGCGACAGCAACTTAAACGCAATTATCAGTAAGGAGCTTGGGCTTGCAAAGAAGATGAATAATAATTATCCGTCAAACTACGCAATAGGTTGGGTACATAAGAATCTTAAAATTCCTGCAACACTTGTTGAATATAAGTCATCGTCGTCCGTTTCCACGCAGAAAGATATAAAAATGATTAAAGCAATCATTAATTCAAACGGTAAAGCACCTGCTTCAGCGAATTCATCAACAAATAAATTCCCAACACCTGCAAACTGGAAAAACGGTTCAACTCCCGAGCCTGTTTACAATGTGAGCAATTTAGCCGAAAAATCTGATTCTCTTAAGGCAAAAGCATCTGCAAAATGTTACAGAAAATCGGGCAGTTCCTATGTAATCGTATATAATTACGGCAGTAAAAATCATAAAGCAGGCTTTGTGAAATATGCAGGAGGAATAAAAAAAGCACCGACCGACAGTAAAACATATAAAAACAAATCGTCATCTCAGGCAGTTTATGCCGATACAGCAAAAAAGACTAAAATCGGCAGTCTTGATTCTAATGAACGCTGTGTCTGCCTTGGAAAAATTGACGGAATGTATCTCGTGCTTTATAATGTAACAGGTACGAATAAGCAAAAAAGTGGTTTCGTTTCTTATAACGGCGGTTGTTGATTAACTCCTTAGAATACATCATTCTTTCTGTTGTATATCTTAAATTGGGTACTTCACTTCACCTATCCTGATGACAGGAGCCACCTTCCACCGAGTGAGCATAATACTCCCTTGGCGGAAGGTTTTACTTTTTGGCTTACTGCATTTTCAGTTTGTAAAGCAGACTGCTCTTACCGCCATGCTTTCTGTATCTCTGTTCAGTAACAATAAATCCCTCTTTTCTTAAATCCTTCAAAGCTCTCCGAACTGTTGATTCAGAGAGCTTTAATTCTTTTGCAATGGTCGGAATAGAGGGCCAGCATTCATCGTCTTTATTTGCCCGGTCATAAAGGTAGATATTAAGTGGTTGAAATCCTCAGCTGATATATTCGTACCGAAAGTGGAATTCAACATATTAAGTAGTTCATTATCGTCCTTTGCCTGTTCAAAACAATCAACAAGTTTTGAAATGAAATCATTATCAGACTTCTCGACATCATAAAAGGCACAAGCGTAAACCGCCTGTGCCTTTTTACTTACGATACTTTTTAATTTTCGTTTCGAGCATTCCTTTGAAATCTCATTCATCACATTTTCAACATGCTGTAGTTTTGCTTTTTCTTCTGCTGACATATTTTGAACAATAGATTGCTGTACTTGGTTAGTATCTATTTCAATAGAATCCATATTACCGATAATACCCATATATGAAATTAAAGGAATAAGCAAAAGCCCAATAACCGAACCAATAATGACGCCTATAACTTTTCTTGCATTTTTATCGCTTGCTAATGCTGATTTAAATATCTTTGATAAAATCACTTTAGAACTCGTAAATCATCACCTCTTCGTTTATCAAATTTGAATTATTTGTTAAAAAGCACTTTTATTATTTGAAAAATGTGCAAATTGTAGTATCATATAAATCAAAGGAGGATTATATATGTCAAATAATGAGTTTAATAACAACAACATAATTAATTCAAATGTCAACAATGTCCAAAATATCCAATATAACAGCATTCAATATAACAGCAATTCATTGAATACGATTGAAAATTGTGTGAAAAGCAAATCGAAAAATTTAGGGAATTACTATTTCTACTTAATATTAGATATTGTTGCACTAATAGCAAACGCTGTTACTATCATTAGTTTTTTCAAAAAATCAAATGAAGACAGTCCAATATTGAAAACTTTTGATGTTTTCCAAACTCATAAATCTATGGCTTATTTAATGTTTCTGTTTATACTTTTATTTTTTGCTTTAATAATACTAATATCAATAAAAAAAGGAAAAGGATATTGGAAATTTGTTATTAAAAACAATAAAATACACTATATAAAAACAGAAAAATGTCCGAAATGCAATTCGAAAACCGCACGAAAACTAAGCGTTAAACGTATAGAAAAAAATCGATTTCAATTTGTTTGCAAAAATGATGCTAATCATGCAATGAATATTGATTATGGAGATATAATCGATTATATCGAATAGACTAAATGCAGAACTAGAAAATAGTTCTGCATTATTTTTTATCTTCCCCCGGCTTTACCAAACATAATCTGCTTAAACTCAGGAGCAATAACTTGGAGCAGATATCTTTCGTTGCCGCAACGGAATAAACAAGTGCCTCGTTCGGGATAACGAATCCTCTCAAATTCAGACTCTTCAATTTGCAGTACATCCATATATACCTTTGGCTCAACACTTCCTGCATTAAACAAAAATTGATGTGTCGGTATCGAGAAAAGCGGTTTTGTATATTCCTTAACGCCTTCAATTAAAAAGTCATCAATATTCTGGCTTGCGAGGATAACCGAGCTTTCCTTTTTACGAACACGCTTTGATGCATTTCGTATGTATTCAATAGCCGTCATATTAGTAAGGAATAAATACAATTCATCAATAGCAGCAACAGTATTACCCTTACCGAGCAATTCATTTGTCATATACGAAAGAACATTGAAAAGCATTGCATCCTTAAGTCTGCGATTGGTATCCATCAAGCCTTTAACGCCAAAGCAAAGGAAAGTATCATCTATAATATTTGTGTGACCGTTAAAGTACTTTGATTCCGTACCTATACACATAGAATGAAGTCCAAGACAAAGTTCTTGTAATGTTTCTTCACGATAGATATTCTTTTGATTATGTTGATAGCCCTTGTCAAGAAGATTAACTCTCGAAATCACAAGCTCATATACCATTTTAAGTTCGGTCATCTCTTTCATATCCTCACCACCTTTCGTTTTAGGTTGTGGTGATGTTAACTCTGTTTGAATTCAAGTTATTTTTTCATTTGCAAGGGGTCTTGACAGAAAATTATGAATTTGCTAATATGAAAACGGAGAGAAAAT
>OLQO01000794.1_pt1 | contig 23876 bp, 22 predicted proteins | sample 1672281 | NCBI WGS metagenome assembly OLQO01 (sample SAMEA3136667, study PRJEB25190) | human gut metagenome | biome: human gut; feature: human-associated habitat; material: faeces | place: Austria | collected 2013
ATCCGCTCACCGTCCTCATCGCGTGCACCTCGACGCGGCGGTGCTGCGTTCCTGATGTTTGGCGCGTTCCAGAATTTCTGGCGGAACCCGCTCAACAATCCTGCGGAGTTCCCGATAATCGCTCAAAAGTTGCGCTTCATCCAGTTTCTTTTGAACACTTCCGCGTTTGGCGGTATCCAGCTTGCTTTGAAGTTCCAAAACTTCCTTCTTCAAGGAAGCGTTTTCGGCGGTTGTGTCTGTAAAGGCGACCTTGTACTGGTCAAGCTGGGTCTGCATCCGCTCTACGCTGGGGATAAACCGTTCCAGCAGGGCTTCAACTTCCTGCAACTTGCCCTTGGCGTTGAATACATTTGCATCATCCATAACCGCTTCGATTTTCCTGCTTTGCTTGGCAAGATGGGTCATTTCTTTGAATACACGCGGCGGAATATGCTTGCGGTCGGTCTTATCAGCACTTTCGCCGCGTTCAAGATCAGGGTATTTGCTGACCATGTGCGTCCAATAATCGCTCTGCCACTGGCTCAGTTTAGCCTTGTTGCCAATAATCTCTTTGGCACTCAACCGGTTATCCTCTGTCAAAGGAACGAACGTGACGTGCATGTGCGGGGTTTTCTCATCGAGATGCACGACGGCGGACACAAAGGTTTCCGCACGCTGTTTCTGCCTCAGAAATTCAAGCGCGTGTTCAAAATATTCTTTGATCTGCTCCTGCGTCTTGTCCTTGAAGAACCTGGGCGTACCGGCAATCAGAACTTCGACCATCATGGAATTTCCAACGACCAGCGAAGAAGCTGAAAAGGCCAAGCGCGAAGATGTGATGTTGTTCAAGTTGCAGAAATTCGCGCCGCATGAAGCGGATTTCGAGCGCATTAAAAATGTCTTTCTCTCCATCCTCAAGGATATCAAGAAAGACATGGACGAAAAAGAACCGACGTCGCCGCCGGTTCAGATGGAATTTTTGAAAAAGCTGATGGGCGCAATTCGGGAACTGTCTCTCCCTAAAAATCCGCCGTCGCCGGAGAAAGCGGTGGATTGGACGATTTCGCAGCTTGCCAAACAGATTACGATGAGCGCGGAAACGAGAAAGGCATACAAACGTGCGTTTATGATGTCGCTTCACGATAACGGAAAAGCGCAGGGGAAAAAGTGACGGGTATCCCTTTGCTGCGGGGATGGGCAAACAGGAAAGCAGCGCGGCGAGAGGATGCGGAAGCGGCGGTTGGCACCATCCCCTTCACAAAGGTATAACACACTAGACCTTGCGAGCAAGGTCAGTGTGCCAAGGGGCTGCGGCCCCTTTGGAAACCCCACGAAACGGATTGGATCTCCTCCCGAAAAAATGCTTGACAAATGCCTTTTTCCGTGTATAATGAAATCCGTTCTCTAAATTTGAGATTCAGTTTCATATTGGGGATGGCGCACATGATCGGTTATCAAACCCATCAGCGGAATCAACTGATTTCGTTTTTTGAAGCCCATCCGAATGAAACCTTCACCATCGACGAGATCACGGAAAAACTGCGCGATCAGTTGGGGCAGGATGCTCCGTCCAGAAGCACCGTCTATCGAACGGTAGCGGATCTTGAAAAAGAGAAGCTGCTCCAGCGGATGTATCTGGCGGATCGTCGCAGGAGCGCTTATCAGTATCGCGATCAACATGCCTGTGCATCACATTTGCATATTCGTTGCGAAAAATGCCATGCGCTGGTTCATCTGGACGCAGATGTGTCCGATGAGATCGAAAAGCTGCTTCGCCAAAATGCGAGCGTATCGCTGGACGTAGGCAACACGATTCTGGTGGGGCGCTGCGAAAAATGCAGCCGACAGGCTTAAAAAGGGAGGCGACAAGTATGAAGAAAAACAGAAGCGTTTACGCAGGCGTTCTTTGCGGCGTACTTGTTGCCGCGCTGATTCTGTCGGGGCTTTTTGTGACCACGCACCTTGACCACGATTGCACGGGGAAAAACTGCTCGGTTTGCGCCATGATTTTCTCTTGTGAACAGCTCATTCGCAGCCTTACTGTGGTTATCGCGCTGCTGGTCGCCGCTGTCGAGGGGGCGCGTGCGGTTCGCTATGCGCTGCATACGGGCAATATGCAGGTATCCGCGCCGACACTTGTCGCCCTGAAGGTTAAGCTTTCGGATTAACTGAATATTCACCGCAGGTCAGAGCCGAAACGCCAAATGTGAATCGGTTTGTTTCGTGAACCCCTTTGCGCGTTTTTTGAAGCTTGACTTGCACAGATAGGATATTGCGATTGTTGGCAGATATCCTTTTTGTCGTACCCAAAAACAACGTTTGAGGTGAATATTCTATGAAAAAGATTCTTGCCGCGCTTCTGGCGCTGATCTCCATGATGACCGCTTCCGCGTTTGCAGAGGATAAATTGAGCATCGTCTGTACAACCTTTCCTCAATACGACTGGGTGCGCCAGATTCTGGGCGCACATGCGGATGATGTTGAACTGACGCTCCTGCTGGATAACGGCATTGACCTGCACAACTATCAGCCGACCGCAGCGGATATCGCCAAGATTTCTTCCAGCGACCTGTTCATTTACGTCGGCGGCGAATCCGACGGCTGGGTGGACGATGTGCTGGAAGCCGCGCAGAACCCCAATCTGAAAGCGATTTCCATGCTCGCCAGCGTCGAAGCCAAGGAAGAAGAAGTTGTGGAAGGCATGCAGGAAACCGAGCATGACCACGACCACAGCAAAGAGGTTTCGACCTTTGAAGACGATCAGGTTCAGGACAGAGCTCTTTCGGATTGGGCGGGCGATTGGCAGTCTGCATATCCGTTTGCGCTGGACGGAACGCTGGACGAAGCGTTTGCCGCAATGGCGGAATCCGGGAAAATGACGGCCGATGAATATAAAGCCTATTATCAGACGGGCTACAAGTCTGATATTCAGGATATTAAAATCAATGGCGATCACATCGCTTTCACGTATGACGACGGAAAGACGGTCGAATCCGACTATCGGTATGTCGGCTATTACATCCAGAATTGGTCTACCGGCACAAAGGCGGCCATGTATCGTTTCGAGGCGGTCGATCAGGGGTCCGGAGCGCCGGTTTACATTGAATTTAACGACCACATGATCGAGTCTGCCGCCGTCGAACATTTCCATCTGCGCATGAGTGACGAGAGCTTTGACGCAATCGTCGATCCCGAAAACTCCTGGCCGACGTTTTTCCCTGCCGATATGACAGGCGAAGAGATCTGCGAACATCTGATTGGTCATGACCATGATGAGGAAACGGAATACGACGAGCACGTTTGGCTGTCCCTGCGCAACGCGAAGATGATTTGCGAAACAATCACCGATGCACTCTGCGCGCTTGATCCTGCCCATGCCGTTGATTATCGTGCGAACGATGTGGTTTATGAAGATCAGCTTTCCGCGCTGGATGTTAAGTATCAGGAGGTTACGAACAACAGCGCCCGCCGCACAATTCTCTTTGCGGATCGTTTTCCGTTCCGTTATCTGGCAGATGATTACAGCCTGACGTATTATGCCGCGTTTGTCGGCTGTTCCGCGGAGACGGAAGCCAGCTTTGAAACGATTGCGTTCCTCGCGAAAAAGGTGGACGAGCTGAAGCTCCCGGTCGTGTTGACCATCGAAGGCGACAATCATGCGATTGCAGAGACGGTCGTTGCCAATACGCGGGCGAAAGACCAAAAAATTATGACCATGAATTCGATTCAGTCCGTGACGGCAAACGATATGGAGGATGGTGTTACCTATCTGGGGATCATGACCGACAATCTGGATGTCCTTAGGGCGGCGCTCCAATAACGCAACTTCATTCTTACGGACGAGGACAGCTTGATGGGCTGCCCTCGCCTGTTTTTCCGAGGTGGTTGATATGAAGAAAAAGATGGTGGTTCTGCTGATGCTGATTCTGTCTGTCAGCACGGCGGTTTTGCACGGCACTTGTGAGGAAATACAGACGATTATCGCCGTCGTGACGACGAAAAAAGGCCCGCTGAAAATCCGTCAGGAGCCGAGCCGAAACGCCAGAGAGCTGGATGAAATCGCCCGAGGCACCTATGTGACGATATTGGAAAGCGGCGAAGAATGGTGCAAGGTTTCCTATGGCATTAAAACCGGCTATGCCATGACCTGTTTTTTGACGATTCAGGAAAATGCGGACGCCGACGTTATGAATTATTGCACGCTGCAAAGCGGCGATTGCGGCGACGATGTGATTGAACTCAAGAAACGCCTGATGGAGCTTGGATATTTCAGAGATGACAGCAAAATGACCAACCGCTACAACGACACGCTGGTCGGTCGGGTCAAAATGTTCCAGCGTCAGAACGGCTTTGAGGAAACGGGCATTGCAACGCCGGATATGCAGGTTCTTCTTTTTTCGGAAGATGCAAAGGTCAATGAAGAACCGCTGCCCAAACCGCCCACCCATTACAGGAGCGCAGGCGCGCAGACGCAGGGCGGTTCGGGATGGAAAAAGATTGTCTGTCCCTGCTGCGGCGGCGAGGGCTGCGATTGCTGCGACCAAACCGGCTATATTTGGGTGCCTGCCGACGCGCCCACAGAATGAAGCAAAGACAGATTGACGATATAAGGAGAGATGACAGATGCAGTTGACGGTTCGGAATGTAACGCTGGGATATGAACAGAGCGTTGTTTCTGAAAAAATCAATTTTGAAATGGGTCAAGGCGATTATCTCTGCGTCGTGGGTGAAAACGGTGCGGGAAAAAGCACGTTAATGAAAGCCATCCTCGGCTTAAAACCGCCGATTTCCGGAACGATTGTGTTCGGAGACGGTCTGAAACCCAATGAAATCGGTTATTTACCCCAACAAACGACTTTGCAGCGCGATTTTCCCGCATCGGTGGATGAGGTCGTGCTTTCCGGCTGCTTAAATCGGTGCGGATTGCGACCGTTCTACACAAAAAAGGAACGCACGATAGCGGATCAGAATATGGAAAAGCTGGGCATTGTTTCGCTCCGCAGGCGGAGTTACAGGGCGCTTTCCGGCGGTCAGCAGCAGCGGGTTTTGCTGGCTCGCGCGCTTTGCGCAACCCGAAAGCTGCTGATTCTGGATGAGCCGGTTTCCGGGCTTGACCCCAGCGCAACGGCGGACATGTATGCGACCATTCGAAAGCTCAATCGGGAAGGCATTACGATTCTGATGATTTCACATGATATTGCCGCCGCCGCGCGGGAAGCCAAACATATTCTGCATCTTGCACGCCATCCGCTGTTTTTTGGCACTGTGGCGGATTATCAAAACAGCGATGTAGGCAGAGCGTTTCTCCGGGCGGAAGGGAGCGTGTCCGCATGAATATCTTGACAACCCTTCAAAGCTATATGGTCTATCCCTTTGTCCGTTACGCCCTGATTGCAGGCGTTTTGATTGCGCTGTGTTCCTCTCTGCTGGGCGTTACGCTGGTGCTGAAACGATTCTCATACATCGGGGACGGGCTATCCCACGTCGCTTTCGGCGCAATGGCTGTCGCAACGGTGGTCAGCGTCAGCAACAATATGGTCATCGTCATGCCCGTGACCATCATCAGCGCCATTTTGCTTTTATCTCAAAACGGTGCGACGAATATCCGCGGCGACGCGGCACTCGCCATGATTTCCGTCGGTGCGCTTGCGTTTGGCTATCTGGTGCTGAATGCTTTTTCAAAGTCTGCGAATCTTTCGGGCGACGTTTGTTCCACGCTTTTCGGTTCGACGTCTATCCTGACGCTCAAAGCCGTTGACGTGTGGATTTGCGTGTTGATGTCCATCGTTGTCGTCGGTCTTTTCACTTTCTTTTATCACAAACTTTTTGCGATTACGTTTGATGCGGATTTTGCCCGTGCGACGGGTGTGCCTGCCGGTGCTTATGATGTGTTGATTGCCGTTGTAACCGCCGTGGTGATTGTATTGGCGATGAATCTGGTCGGTTCGCTGCTGACATCGGCACTGATCGTCTTTCCCGCATTATCCGCGATGCAGGCGTTCAAAAGCTACCGGCAGGTCGTCATCTGCTCGGCGGTGATCTCCGTGCTCTGCGCCGTACTGGGTATTTTTATCTCCATTCTGGCCTCCACGCCGGTCGGCTCAACGATTGTCGCCGCGAACGTCTTGTTCTTTCTGGTGTTTTACACGCTCGGAAAAATCATGAGGGGAAACATATGAAAAGAATTGGGTTAACCGCTATCCTGCTTTGCTGTCTGCTGGGGATGACGTCCTGTCAAAAAGAAGAATCTGTGCCGATGGCTTCCGCGATTCCGAACACAGCTTTTACGTTTTTTTCGTCCACGCCAACCCCAACGCAGATTCCTACGCCTGAGCCGACGGCAGAACCCACTCCAATTACGCTGGAAAATGGTGAAATTGATCTGACGCAGATGAGTTCGACGATGGTGTATTCCTATGTTTTTAATTTGATGTATGATCCGACGCCGTTTATTGGAAAACGATTCCGTATTCAGGGCATTTACGATGAAAACTACTGGGCGGAAAGCGATATGACTTATCACTGTATCTTGATTCCAGACGCCGCCGCATGCTGTGCACAGGGGATTGAATTTACGTTGACAGATGAAAACGCGTCGTATCCCCAGCCCGCAGACGATATTGAAATCAGTGGTATTTTAACGACTTACATGGAGGATGACACGCCTTATATCGAAATTCAGGTAGATCAAATCAAGATTTTGTGAGCGTTGCAAAGTAAAAATCTTTTCTTAACATATGAAATATGGTATCATGGATACACAAAATCCTCGATTAAGGAGATGTATCCATGAAAGCTGTCATCTATGCCCGCTATTCTTCCGATAACCAGCGCGAGGAATCCATCGAAGGACAAATCCGTGAGTGTACGGCTTTCGCGGAGAAGAACGACATCACCGTTTTGAAGCACTACATCGACCGCGCCTATTCCGCGCGGACAGACCATTGTCCCGCATTTCAGGAGATGATTAAGGACAGCGACAAGCACCTGTTCGATATGGTCATCGTCTGGAAGCTCGACCGTTTTTCCCGCGACCGTTACGACAGCGCCCGCTATAAGGTGCTGCTCAAAAAGAACAACGTCCGCGTCGTTTCCGCAACCGAGGTGATTTCTTCCGGCGCAGACGGCATCCTGCTGGAATCCGTCTTGGAGGGCTTTGCAGAGTATTATTCCGCCGATTTGGCTGAAAAGGTCAATCGCGGTATGACCGAAAATGTACTCAACAAAAAATGCAACGGCGGCACACGCCCTGTTGGATATGTCGTAGATAAGGAACATCATTTTCAAATCGACCCGTTGACTGCGCCTTTTGTGCTGGAAGCCTTTAATCGGTATGCTGAAGGGGCAACCATGAAAGAAATTTCAAACTATCTCAAAGAAAAAGGCGTAAAGAACACGCTGGGCGGCGATATTCAGCCCAGCAGCGTTCAACGGATGCTCAACAACCGCCGCTATATCGGGGAATACACCTTCCGCGATATCGTCATTCCAGACGGTATTCCTGCCATTGTGCCAAAAGAGCTGTTTGACCGTGTACAGGAAAAGATGGCGAAAAACAGAAAAGCCCCTGCCCGACACAAGGCAGAGGATGATTATCTGCTGACAACCAAACTGTTTTGCGGCTACTGCGGCGCATATCTTTGCGGCGAAAGCGGAACGAGCCGAACGGGAGTTGTTCATCACTATTACAAGTGCGTGTCTGTTAAGAAAAAACGCACCAACTGTCATAAAAAGCCCGTCCGCAAGGAGTGGCTGGAAGATATGGTTGTCAACGCAACGATGAAAATGCTGATGAATGACGCGACCATTGATGCGATTGTTTCCGCGCTGATGACCTTGCAGGATGCGGAAAACACTGCGTTGCCACTGTATGAAAAGCAGCTTCGAGAAGTAAAAAGCTCCATTGATAACCTGTTAAACGCCATCCAGCAGGGTATCTTCACACGATCTACAAAAGAGCGCTTGGACGAGCTGGAAGCATCGCGGGATGAACTCGAAAACAAAATCGCGGTTGAAAAGCTGGCAAAACCTCGAATTACCGAAGAACAGCTCCGCTTTTTCCTTGAACGGTTTCGAAAGATGGATGTTACCCGGAAATCGCAGCGCAAGATGCTGATTGATACGTTTGTTAACGCCATTTTCCTGTATGATGACAAGATGGTGTTGACCTACAATTTCCACGAAAGCACCGAAACAATTACGTTTGGGGAACTGCAAGAAGTTCTCCCCAACGGGTTTCGCGGTTCGGATATGAATTTGGCTACTGAGCCAAAAACATGCGTCCGATCTTGAATCGGGCGTTTTTCTTTTTCTCTTCTTTTTGAATTCATCTTCTGATTCGTTTTTGGCGGAGTTGCGCCGTGCGTCCGGGGCGCCGGATAAGCAAAAAACGGCGCGCCATGCAGCGCGCCGCCGATCCTGAAATTCAGCCGATGCTTTCGGCGTAATACCGGGGCAGATAGTCCACCAGATGCGCGAGCGCGGCCTTGGCGTTGTCCGCGCGCCAAACGAGGTCGGTCTGCACCTGCGGCCCGTCCGCAAACGGAACGCGCACCAGATCGTCCGCGATGAAGAGCACCGGGTAGAGCGAGAGCATCACGCAAGGCTGGGAGCGCAGATTGGTGACGATTTCGCGCATGGTTCGGCCGTTGCGGCTGCTGAATTGCGAGCGCTGGGCGCGGATCTGCGTCTCATGCCAGGTTTTGATTTTGAAGGGATCATCGTTATCCAACAGGCAGAGCGTGTCCTGCAGGTCGTTCAGCGTCAGGCTTTCGCGCTCGGCCAGCGGGTGATTGCGCGACATCACGCAGTATTCCGGATTGGAGAACAGCGTCGTCTGCTTCAATTCATCCTGAACGGTAATCAGCTGATGCGGCGCGACGATGGCATCCAGTTGGCGGGTGAGCAGGCGATCCACCAACTCCGTGGACGGCGGCAGATGGGTGTCGATGTGGAACGCCGGATAGAGCGAGGAGAACGCATAGATGGCGTGGTAAAACATCCAGTCGCCTTCGGGAAAGTAGTGGCCGAGCGTGAGGCAGCCGTCTTCGTTCCGGGCGATTTGCTTACATTCCGATACGATGCTTTGAAGCTGCTCGACGGCGGGGCGCATGCGCTCCTCAAAGCGCTGACCGGCGGGGGTGAGCGAAATGGCGCGGTAGCTGCGGACGAACAGGGAAAAGCCCAGCTCCTCCTCAAGCGCGGCGATTTGGTGGGTGACGGTGGGCTGCGTCATAAACAGCGCCTGCGCGGCACGGGAAAAGCTCTGATATTTGGAAACCGTCAGAAAACACTCGATTTGCTTCTCGTTCAAAGGGCATGCATCCTTCCCGAAATTCACAGACTGGCGAATGGCCGAAATACGGCATTATTTTTCATTATAGCATAAAATGACGATCAAGCGACGGGCTCGTCACAAATAATCGCAAATTATCGAATAGAACTTTCTTATCGTGACGAATAAAAAACAAAATTTGACAAAAAAGTATCGAGCGTCCATAATGAGAGGCGAAACGGGGCGGGGAGACGATAGAAAACGCCCCCGGGGAAACGACATGAGGAACGACCCGAGGAATGAAAGGAAGGACCTATTTATGAAGAAGACGCTTTGGACTTTGACCTCCGCGGCGGCGCTGCTTTGCGTGGCCGCCATGGCGACGGCGGAAGCGCCCGTTGCGACGGGCGAGACCGCGTGGCTGCGCGGCAAGCCGGTGGCGACCTACACCTGCGCAGGCAAGACGGTGATTCCGGTCAGCGCGCTGGGCGAATACGGCTTTGACGTGGAAAGCGGCGACGCGCTGAAGATCACGGTCAACGACGCGGAGATCACCGCCGAGGGCGCGCCCGCGACGGCCGGCGACACGCTCGCCGAGGTCAAGGCGGAGACGACCGCGACGCTGGACGGACAGCCGGTCGTGGCGTATACGCTGGAGGACGGCGACGCGGTGATCGCGCTGGACGACTGCTTTGCCTACAACGCCGAGAAGCTCTCCGGCATTGATCTGATCGTCATCGGCACGAGCGATCTGGAAAAGAGCAAGGATTTCTTCGTCACCCACATGGAGCTGAACGTCGTCGCGGAAGGCACGATGGACGCGGCCTCCGTCAAGGCGCTCTACGGTCAGGAGGGCGAGGCGAAGTACGCGATGGTTATGAACAACGTGAACTCCACCAAGCTCATGCTCATCGAGTTCAGCGAGAAGACCGGCAAGACCACCCGCGAAGGCTTCCATGCGTGGGATTACGGCTACTTCGACGTGGCATGGCGCTGCAACGATATCGACGCGATGTATGAGGAGCTGACCGGCGCGGGCTACAGCTTCGAGTGCGAGCCGTTCAGCTACACGACCTCCTGGAGCGGCAACGCCGTTGCTGAGTGCGTCGCCTACGGCCCGGACGGCGTGCCGACGACGATGATCCTCAAGACCACGCAGGAGTTTGATACCAAGTTCTACAACATGGTGGACGCGGTGCTGGTCGTGGACGACATGGCCTCCGCTGTGGATTGGTACACCAACGTGATGGGCATGGATCTGGTCTATGACGCGCCGGTGGAGAAGGGGCTTGTCGATCGCGTGCTGGGCATCGAGGGCACCGACATCACCGTTCGCATGGGCTACTTCTACGGCTCTTACGCCAACGGCCAGAGCACGCTGATCGAGATTCTGGATTACTCCGAGCCGGGCGTCTCCATGACCGAGCAGGGCGGCTCCGTTCCGGGCAACGGCGGCATCTTCACGCAGGCGTTCGAGACCAAGGATCTGGACAAGCTGCTGGCGCGCTGCGAGGCCTTCGGCTACAAGACCGCCAGCGAGCGCACGACCGTGACCCTCGAATCTGTCGGCGAAATCGACACGGTTCTGGTCAGCGGCGTGAACGGCACGCTCTATCAGTTCTATCAGGTGAAATAAGGCACTGTCCATTCGGGCGGAGAGGCGCGGCAGCCTCTCCGCTCTTTTGACGTATGGAAAATGGCGCAAAACCGCCCGCGAAACGCCCTCCGGCAAAAAAAGCAAAAAGCTTTTGCAAAATCGCACAAAATACGCTATAATAAAATGTATACAGAATTCGCAAAAAGGAGCGATTGCTTTGAGCGAGTATATCATTGAAATGCTGCATATTACCAAGGAGTTTCCGGGGATTATCGCCAACGACGATATCACTTTGCAGCTCAGAAAGGGCGAAATTCACGCGCTGCTGGGCGAAAACGGCGCGGGCAAATCGACCCTGATGAGCGTGCTCTTCGGCATGTATCAGCCGGAAAAGGGCGAAATCCGCAAGAACGGGCAGGTTGTGCAGATTCGCGACCCCAACGACGCGAACGCATTGGGCATCGGCATGGTGCACCAGCACTTTAAGCTCGTGGACGTCTTTTCGGTGCTGGACAACATCATCCTCGGCGTGGAGCCGACGGCCACGCCCTTCGGCTTTTTGCAAAAGGCGCAGGCGCGTCAGAAGGTGATGGAGCTGAGCGAGCGCTACGGCCTCAAGGTGGATCCCGACGCGATGGTTGAGGATATCACCGTGGGCATGCAGCAGCGCACCGAGATTCTCAAAATGCTGTACCGCGACAACGAGGTGCTCATTTTCGACGAGCCGACCGCCGTGCTCACGCCGCAGGAAATCGAAGAGCTGATGAAGATTATGAAGGAGCTGACCAAAGAAGGAAAATCCATCCTCTTCATCACCCACAAGCTCGACGAGATCAAGGCCGTGGCGGATCGCTGCACCGTGCTGCGCAAGGGCAAGTACGTCGGCACGGTCGATGTGGCCAACACCAGCAAGGAAGAACTGAGCGAGATGATGGTCGGCCGCAAGGTGCAGCTCATCATGGAAAAAACGCCGCTCAATCCGGGGGAAAGCGTGCTGACGGTGCAGAACCTGACCGTCAAGAGCAAGAAGCACGGCAAGCCGGTGGTCAACAATGTCTCCTTCAACGTGCGCCGCGGCGAAATCGTCTGCATCGCGGGCATTGACGGCAACGGCCAGAGCGAACTGGTCTATGCGCTCACCGGCCTGCTCAAGCCAGACAGCGGCAAGATCTTCCTCAACAATCGGGACATCACGCACATGTCCATCCGCAAACGCAACGAGGCGGGGCTCAGCCATATTCCGGAGGATCGCCATAAGCACGGCCTCGTTCTGGATTATTCGCTGGAAAACAACCTCGTGCTCAAGAGCTACTTCCATCCGGAGTTTCAGCGCAACGGCTTCCTGCAATTCGGCGAAATCCGCAAGTACGCCGACGATCTGATCGAGCGCTTCGACGTGCGCAGCGGTCAGGGCGCGGTGACGAAGGCGCGCAGCATGTCCGGCGGCAACCAGCAGAAGGCGATTATCGCCCGTGAGGTGGATTTGAGCAGCGATTTGCTCATCGCCGTGCAGCCGACGCGCGGTTTGGACGTCGGCGCGATTGAGTATATCCGCAAGGAGCTGCTGGCGCAGCGCGACGCGGGCAAGGCGGTTCTGCTCGTTTCGCTGGAGCTGGACGAGGTGCTCGAAGTGCCGGATCGCATTCTGGTGATGTACGAGGGCGCGATCGTCGGCGAGCTGGATCCGCGTTATACGACCGCCAAAGAGCTGGGGCTTTACATGGCGGGCGCGCAGCGCAACGCTTGATAGGAGGAAAGCCAAATGGAAAACAAAAAGGGCAAGCTGGGCAGCCGTCTGGCAGGCTCCGAAGCGTTTCTGTCGGTGGCGGCCTCGCTGATTTGCATCGTGATCGGCCTGCTGCTGGGCCTTGTGGTGCTGGCCATCATCAACGCGGAACACGCCTTCGGCGACGGTCTGCTCGTCATTTTGAAAAGCGGCTTCAAGAGCCCGCGCAACATGGGCACGGTGCTGGCAAATGCCGCGCCGCTGATTATGACGGGTCTTTCGGTCGGCTTTGCGTTCAAAACCGGCCTGTTCAACATCGGGGCAGTACACGCTCGGCGCGTTCGGCGCGCTGTATTGCGCCATCGTGCTGCAATGGCCGTGGTACCTGTGCCTGCTGGCGGCGATGCTCTTCGGCGCGATTTGGGGCGCGCTGCCGGGCATTTTCAAGGCGTATCTGAACATCAACGAGGTCATCACGGCCATCATGTTCAACTGGATCGGCCTGTATATGGTCAACGATATCATGTACGGCAAGGGCAAAAGCCCGATGTATGATCTGGCCTCGACCAAGACGTACAGCCTGCGCAAGGCCGCGCCTCAGGCTATGATTCCCAGCCTCGGCATGAGCGAGCTGTTCGGCAAGCTGCAATCGGTCACCATCGCGATTTTCATTGCGATCTTCTTCGCGATTGTCGTCTACATCATCCTCAATAAAACGGCGTTCGGCTACGAGCTGCGCGCCTGCGGCTTCAACAAAAACGCCGCGCGCTACGCGGGCATCAACGAAAAGCGCAACATCATCCTTGCGATGATGATTTCCGGCGCGCTGGCGGGCGTCGGCGCGGGGCTGTATTATCTCTCCACCGTCGCGGAGTGGAACCCGCAGGTCTCCACGGCGCTGCCCGCGATGGGCTTCAACGGCATCAGCACGGCGCTGCTGGCCTGCTCCAACCCGATTGGAACGATTTTCTCCTCGCTGTTCATTTCGTATATCACCGTCGGCGGCACGAAGCTCTCCACGCAGTATTACACCAAGGAAATCGCCGACGTGATTACCGCGCTGATTATCTATCTCTGCGCGTTCTCACTGCTCTTTAAGAACAAGATCCGCGCGCTGCTTGTGGGCAAGGCCAAGCGGGTCTCCGTCGGGAAGGGAGGGGACGACTGATGTTTCTGCTGCTGAAATATACGCTGCTGTATACGGTCGTGCTGATGATGGTGGCGCTGGGCGGCATGTTCTCCGAGCGCAGCGGCATTATCAACATCGCGCTGGAGGGCATCATGGTGATCGGCGGGCTGATGGGCGTCATCGCCATTCAGATGATGCCCGCCGGGGCGAGCGCGTTCTCCATCGTGCTGGTCTCCGTTCTCGCGGCGGGTATTGCGGGCATGCTGTATGCCGGGCTGTTGGCGTTCGCTTCGATCAATCTGAACGCGGATCAGACCATCGGCGGCACGGCGCTCAACCTGCTGGCCACCGCGCTGGCAATGGTCATCGCTAAAGGCGTGAACCACTCCGCCTCCGCCAAGCTGGATTACAGCAACCGCGTGTTCGTCTATGACTTCGGCCCGCTGACGGTCAACGTCTTTCTGTTCATCGGCCTCGTGGCGCTGATTCTCTCGTACATCGTGCTCTATAAGACGCGGCTGGGTCTGCGCCTGCGCGCGTGCGGCGAGCATCCGCAGGCGGCGGACAGCGTGGGCATCAACGTCTACAAGATGCGCTATATCGGCGTGCTGATTTCCGGTGTGCTGGGCGGCATCGGCGGCATGGCGTACATCATCCCGTCCGTCTCCAGTTGGAATTTCGAGGTCGGCGTTTCCGGCGCGGGCTTCCTCGCGCTGGCGGTTATGATCTTCGGCCAGTGGAAGCCGTTCCGCATCTTCCTTGCGGCGGTGTTCTTCGCGTTGTTCAAGTCGCTGGCGAATATTGCCAGCTCGATTCCGTTCCTCGCCGATCTGGGCTGGACGCAGAACATGTATAACATGATTCCGTTCATCGCCTCGATGATTATTCTGGCGTTCACCAGCAAAAAATCCCGCGCGCCGAAGGCGGAGGGTATTCCCTACGACAAGGGCTCTCGGTAAGGAGACGTTGGGCTGCCGCCCAAACCTGCCTGAGGGATTTCATCCCTCAGACTCCCATTATCGCTTCGCGGCGGTTTTAATCAGTGAGCATAAAAAATTCTCCGATGGTTTTCCATCGGAGAATTTTTATAGTGGGAAGTGCAGGAACCTCAGGCCGAGGGTTTGGGGCGAGAAGCCCCAACGTCCCCTTAAAACTCTTTGTTCTCGTATCGCCTGCACCAGGTATACTTGCTCACCGCGCTGCGCTGAGCCGTCACGCCGCTGAGAATCGCCTGCATATACGTCGGCAGAAACTCGTCGTACTTGACTTCCAGCACCTCCACCGGGTCGTCGAAGACCGGATAGGTGGGGATCGACGCATCGAACATGGCGGTCTGATACAGGCCGGTGCGAATCTGCTTGTCAAACGTGATGCGCACTTCCTCGGCGGGGTGGATATACGCCTCGCGGATGTAATCCACAATGACCACCGGGCGCAGCAGCCGCGTTTTCATCTCGCGGTATACGTCGTGCAGCAGGGGATGGCGCATGCGCTGCAAGCCCTCCGGGTCGCCCGCGATGAGCTGGTCGGCCAATTCGCGGGGGATGGAAACGGACTGCTTGGAAATCAAATCGCCGTATTTGCTCTTACATTCCAGCTTGATGACGCGGTCGCTGAAATTGTAGATGCGGATGCGGTATTTTTTTCGGTTGCCCACGCCCGCAATTTTTTCTTCCAGCGCATCGTCGTTGATCGTGTCGAAATACAGCGAGCGGATGTGGTATTCGTTGTTTTCGTTGCCGTTGGGATCGAGCTGCATCACGGGCTTCAGCGAACTGCGCAGCACATTCAGCTCCGCCGGGGTGATGAAATATTTCAGCTCATGTCGCAGCGGAATGTTGCGGATGATCATATCGGCTCCTTAGTTGCCCGCTTCGGACTGGCAGGCGATCAGCGTCGCGTTGTGAACGCCCTCGGTGTCCATCAGCTTGTTGACGATGTCAAAGCGCTCGCGGAGCTGCACCTCGACGGTCAGTTCCACGCCGCCGGGGGTGACGGTCTTGCTGCGCAGACGCTGCACCTTGATGCGGCGGATGAAATCCATGACCTCCGCCTCGGCGGCCTGATCGTAGTGGGTGACGAGCAGGAAGGTGTTCGGGGTGCGCAGCCGGAAGAACGCCAGCGCCAGCATCGCGATGGAAATGCCCGCGACGACGACCAGCGCGATGGTGTACAGCTCCGCGCCGAGCAGAATGCCCATCGTCAGGCTCCAGAACATGTAAGCTGTGTCGAGCGGATCCTTGACGGCCGTGCGGAAACGCACGATGGAGAGCGCGCCGACCATGCCCATGGAGAGCGCGATATTCGATTTAATACACATGACGACCGGGGTGGTAATCATGCACAGCATAATCAGCGTGTTGGCGAACGACGGGGAAAAGAGCACGCCGCGGAAGGCCTTGCGATAGACCAGCGCGATAATCAGGCCGACGATAAAGCCCATCAGCAGCGCCAGCAGCATCTTCATCGGGGTGAGGCTGGTCATCTGCTGTGCAAACCACTCGTTTACACTCGCGTCGTTGATGATGTTCTTCATGGGAAATTCCTCCATACTATAAATGATTCAATGAATAACGGATTTATACTAATTCTTGTTAAAATGGCTTAATCCGCGCACCATCTTTTTCGCTCTGACTTTGCCTCGTTCCGTTCAACGTACCTCCAGTACGCCTCACTTCACTTGGCTTCGTCAGAACAAAAAATCTGATGCGCTCTGTTAAGCATTTTAACTGCGAATTAGTATTAGCGCGTGGGGATAGGGGAACGTTTACTGATACTGCGCCGGGATCTCCGGGCAGGGGCCGAAGTAGGATTCCATTTCCGCGTCGCTCAGCCCGAAATAGGATTGGATATCCAGCCAGACGAAGTGCGGCCTACGGTTCATCACGCGGACGGCGCGCTCGCAGCGGGAAACCCAGTAGTTGTAAGCGCCGGTTGCGTTCTTCGGCACGTCGAAGCTGACCTGCGCGGGCATTTCCGCCGCCCAGCGCTCGTGATGCATCTGCATTTCCGGCTTGATCTGCGCCGTCATTTCGTAGAAGAGCGAGACCATGTTTTCCGTCGTCAGCACGCTGTTGAACAGCTCGGCGTAGCGCGTCAGGAACTTTTCGCGGTATTGCGGAACCTGCACCAGCTTGCGCACGAACAGGTTGGATTTGATCTTCTGGCTGCCCGCGCCGTTTTCATTCATGTAATAGGTGACGCAGCCGGTCGCGTATTCCTTGCCCTTGCTCTTGTAGGTGGCGTTGAACAGCCCCCAGTCCATATCGAACACCAGATAGCGCCACTTGCCGTCGCCGGATTTCGTGTTGCGGTAGAAGCGGATGTTGCCGGGGTCGGTGTTGCCGTAGAACGATTCGAAGATGTAGTAATCGAACATGTTGTCGATGTCAAAATTCGCTTCGACCTCGGCCAGCAATTCGGGATTGCTGTTCAAATCGGCGTCCTTGACCTTGTTGTAGAGCGCCTTGTAATCCGCGTTCGAGCCCTGCTTGACCTGCGAGGAAGAGAGGCCGTCGGATTGCAGCAGGTCGATGTCCTTCGATTTGAGCCAGCCCTCGTGCTGCGCCACCATGTCCACGCCCGCGCGCTCGCGCATGTTGTAATGACCCCAGTATTGGCCGTTGATGTAGACGATGACGGGCTTCCATGCCTGCGTGGCCAGCGTGCTTTCGGCTTGATCGATCAGCCGCGCTTCAAGGCCGTCCATCACGCGGGTGAACAGGCCGTCCTGACCGCCGTTGCGCAGAACGAAGCTCTTGTAGGTCGTGAACGGGCGGTCGTCGAAGAGCGCATAATCAAATTCGCTCTTGCCGAATTGGCCGTCCGCCTTGATGAACAGGCTCTTCTGCGGCATATCCAGCGAATACTGACCCATGACGCGGAAGCGAACGCCCTGCGAAAGCTGAAGCTGGCCGTTTTCGTCGCTGTATTCCAGCCACGCGGGGAACCAATTCTTCTGGCCGTAGGTCGCGACCTTGATCCACGGCGTCGGCTTGGATGTATCGACGTTCGGGCCGTAGGCGAACGCGCCGTATTCCTCGTTGGTCAGGTTATCCGGGTCGGTCGTCAGGCAGACGACCGGCATCGTGTGATACACGGAAATCAAATACGTTTCGGAGATGATCTGCGAGGCCTCCACGCCGTCGCGATAGGTGCGCGCGCGGACGACCGTGTTGGTTTCGATCTCGATTGGCTCGGTGTAAATCGGGGAGGATTCGTTCGGGTCGGTGCTGTCGAGCGTATAGCGGACGGTGCTGCCCGCCGGAACGTTGATCGTGACCGCGTCTTCGCCCGTCAGCGGCCGCACGTACAGGCCGCCCGCCACGTTGAAGGTCGGCGGCTCGGCGTAGCCGGTAAAGCCCTGTCCGTTCGCCGCGCCCGGCGTGGGGGAGGAATAATAGAACAGCCCCGCCTGCCCGAGCGTGCGCCCGTAGGAGGTATCGTCGTAAAGCTGGGGGACGACCACCTTATCCAAAATCTGCCCGCTGGGGGTGGAAAGGCAGACCGTCTCGCCCGATTTTTTCAGGTTGTAATTGGTGAAATAATAAACGCCGTCTTTGCTCGTCTGCGTGGTATCGCAGTAGATGACCAGATAGCTGTTGTTTTCGATGGTGATGTCAGGAAATTGCCATTTGCGGGGTTTTTTAATGTTATCGGACAGGCCGTAACCCTTGAGGTTTACGGCCTGCCCGCTCATGTTGTAGATTTCGATGTAGTCGTAGTAGTAGTTGACGTTCGGTCCGTGCGTGCTTTTGTTGCCGGTCATCACCTCGGTGATGTAAAGCCCGGAGGTGTTGGCCAGACACATGCGCGTGTCCATCGCCGTCATGCCGGCGCGCGTGTTGGGCAGCCCCGGCGTGGGGCTGGTAAAGAGCTTGAAGCTGCCGTCGCCTTCCTCGTCGCGCCCCCAGGAGGTATCCGCCGAGAGCAGGTCGTAGGTGACCATGTCGATCATTCGACCCTGAATATCCGACAGGATGACGGTTTCGCCGTTGGAACGCAGCTTGAAGCTGGCGTGCGGCCAGCTCCCTTCCGCCGCGGCGCGGTCCTTTTTCGAGGCGAAGACGACGAAATAGCCGTTCGGCTCGATCACGCAGCCCTGCGGGAAGCGCCACTTGACGAGCTTATCCGTGCTGTCGCTGAGCGCGTAGTTGGAAAGGTCAATCGCCTGATTGGTCGTGTTGCGGATCTCGATCCAGTCGGGGTAATCGCCGTCCTCGTCCTTGAGCGTGGTGATGGAGGACGCGCAGATTTCGTTGATGACCAGCGCGCCGCTTTGCAGCACCGTGCTCGCGCGGAACGCGGCGTAGCCCTCCTGCGTGTTGTCGTAGCCCGGCGTGTATTGGTCGGTGATGATGTAATCGTTGCCGCCGACCCATGTGTAGCTCATGTTGGAATCCATCGCGGGGATGTCCAGCTCCTGGAAGGCGATGCCGTCGCTGCCGAAGAGGAAGAGCTTGTCGCCTGCGGAGGAGAGCTTGAATTTCGCGTGGAGCGCCTTTCCGGCTTCGTTCTGTGTGCTGTCCGACGCAAAGACGATGACATGCTCGCCCGCGGCCAGCGTCATATCCGGAAAGACGAAGGTGATCTTGTCCGCGCGGTCGGAAAGGCCGTAGCCCTTGATGTTGATCGGGCTGTCGCCGGTGTTGGTGAGTTCCACCCAATCCGGAAACGCGCCGGTCTCATCCGGGAACGCGCTGCGGTTGGAGGACATCGCCTCCGTGACGCGCAAATTCGTGTTGCCGCTGGAAACGGCCTCCGCTTCGATCTCCGTGCCGGAGACGTTGGCGGCCGGGGTCTGCGCGATTTTCGGCGCGAAGAGAACCATCAGCACGACAAACACGCTCAGCACAATCAGCAGCGGCAGGGTGCCGCGCTGGGGCTTGACACGTTTGACGGCGCTGCGCCTTCTGCGCGGCGGACTGGTGTTTTTCATCCGGTTGGAACGCATGAATTGACTTCCTTTCAAGATTCGACAAAATAGCCTGACTTAGTATAACATAAATCTCGCATAAACGGAAGATCAAGAAAAAATTTCTACGGGTTCTTTCCGCCTACGCGCGATTTTTTCTGCGTGTTTGGCCTGCGAAACGCATAGATTATCCCTGTGGAAAACGGGAGGAGGGCGAAGGAATGCGGCTTGGCGTTGTGCTCACGGGGGCGGGCGCCTGCGCGGCGGCGAGCGCGGGCGCGCTGACATGGCTGCTGGATGCGGGCGTTTCGCCCTGCGCGGTCTGCGGGATGCAGGCGGCGGCATGGCCTGCGGCGCTGTATCTGGCGGGCTATGACGCGGGAAGACTGCGCGGCGCGGCTGCGCAGGCCGCGCGGATGGGGCGGCGGTTTCTGCGCGCCGATGCGTCCGCCTCGGCGGTGCTGGGCATGAAAAAAAGCGCGCTGTGCCGCGGGCGGCGGCTGGAAAAGCTGCTGGCCGCGCAGACAGGGGAGCGCGCGTTGGGGTTGTGCGAGCGGCAGGGCGTTTTTCTGTGCCGGACGGCGCGAAGCGGGCACGTCGTCGCTTTCTGCACACAGAGCATGTCGCAGGAGGGGACGATTGTGACGCTGCAAGCCTCGGCGGGCTTTGCGGCGCGCGCGGCGCTGGCCAGACCGCCGTTTGTTTCGGCGCTGGAATGGATGGGCTCGCCGCTTTTGCCGCTGGATGATCTGCCGCTGGCCTGCCGTCTGCTCACCGCCTTGGGCGCACAGCGGGTGCTGGTCGTCGCGCCGCAAAGCGCCCTGCGCCATCAGCCGGACGCGCTTGAACAGGCGAGCGGCTTCTTCGTGCCCTGCGCGCGGGAACTGGGAGAAAACGTCGGCGTTTTTCGCATTCCGCTGCCGGAAACGCTCGGCGCGCTTTCCCTCGATCGGATTCTGCCTGCCATGGAGGTCGGCCGGGAGGCCGCCGAGCAGGGCATGGAGGCGGCGCTGGAGCGCATCGGCATGCCGCTGTGCCGCGTGCTGCCGTTTCGGCGAAGGCTCATCGCACCGTGATATCCACGGTGGCCTTCTGCCGTTCGCCGCCGATCACGGTTTCCAGCGCGGCAGCGTATGCCCCGGCGGGAACGCGCTCCCCGGCGTCGTTTCGCCCGTCCCAATACAGGCGGGTGACGTCTCCGGGCGCGGGGCGCGTGAGCTGAGCGCTGGCCAGACGGCGGACGAGCTTCCCCTGCGCGTCATAAATGCAGACCGTGATTTCCGCCGGTACGTTGATCCGCGCTTCCAGCACGAGCTCGCGCCGGGCGGATGCGTCGAATTCGGCGTTTTCGGCGCTCAGCGTGACGCTCGGCTCGACAGCCGCGGAGCGGACGGCCAGCAGCCGCTCGGAGCAGAGGATCACCTCGCTGCCCGTGACGGCGAAGACCTGAAGCATCATGTAGCCGCTTTCGCCCTCCAGAATGCCGTCGAGCGTCAGCTCCCGCGTCTTGCGGCCGGGGGTCAGCAGGCCGCCTGTTGTGTCGCCGTCATCCAGAAACGTCGCCGCGTTCTGCCAATCCCAGCCGCCGTTCACCTGCCGCACCACGCGGTACTGCACGGCGGTTTCGGCCGTGACGGTGTAAGAAAATTCCAGCGTCGGGTCGTCAGATTCGAGCAGGCAGTCGCCGTAGCTGAATCCGGAAAGGGCGCGCGCAAGGGGAGTGTTCGTCGCCACGGGGAGCGTCAGCGCGTTGGCCTGCGCGGAGAGAAGCTGCACGGAGGAGGAGGGAACCGCCGCGTTCAGATACCGCCGAAGCTCTTCCAGCGTCACCTCGCCGTTGCCGTTCACGTCCGCTTCGGGCTTGCCGTAAAGCCCGAGGCCGCTGGAAAGCGCGCTGGCGAAGTAGGAAACCGCGCCCGTGGAGAGCCCCTCGCTGTCGTAATACCAACTGGATTCAAACCCGCTGGCGGAGGTCAGCACGTGGATGCTCGGGTCGGCCAGAAAGGGCGTTTCCAGCGACGCGGGGGATTGCGCGCGGCTGCCCGGCAGAAGGCTGTGCGCAAAAGCGCCGCGGCCGATCAGCGCGCCGGAATAGCAGGCGTCCACGATCAGCAGCTTTTCGCCCTGTATGCCCGAAAGGATGTTTTGCAGCGCCGCCGCGCCCAGCGGCGCTTCGTTTTCGCCGTCGCCCAGCATCAGATAAACCTGCCCGTCGTCTGAGGAGGAGAGCACGCCGTGGGTACACAGGTAGAGGATGGAGAGATCGGTCTCGTCCGCGTCGCCGAATGCGTCGTCCACGGCGGATTGCAGGCGTCTGACGGTGCCGATGGTGCCATCCTCGATGGAAAGGCTGCCGAGGTTCAGCCCCGCGCCGACCAGCGCGGAACCGACGATGTGCAGATTGCCGGAAACGGAATTGCCCAGATCCGGCAGGGAGAGAAAGTCGCGGCAGGCGACGAGCAGCGCGCGCGTCTGCCCCAGCGCCCACGCGGGCAGCGCGAGCAGCAGCAGAAAAACGACGAGCGGGAAAATCCTTCGCATAACCGGCGACCTCCTTTCTTCCGTAACGGCGGCTGAAAGCGGCAAAAAGCGCTTTCGGCGGTTCTCTACTTGTATAGACGTAAAAACCGGCCGAAAATTTCACTTTTTTTCAAAATTTTTTTGAAAAAATTTTTTGATGGGCGGGATACTGCGTAAAATCGCCCGCGCGCGCTTCGGAAATATCCCCATTTTATCCGATTCTCTGCGGATCGGCAAGATAAATGTTACGAAATTCCATAAAATTCCGTTCGGATGTCACAATTTCGTCACAAATCCGAAGGCGCTTGTCAAATGAACCGCCCGGTGATAAGCTGGAAGCATCACATGGGGAAGGAAAGACAGCATGAAACCTGAAAAACAAAAGAAACACGCTGCTCTGCGCGCTCTGCTGATCGCGCTGCTGACGCTGGCGCTGCTGGCGGCGGGCTTTGCGGCCTACCGCTTCTGGCGGCTGCCGCGCGCCGGGTTCGCCGTGCACTTTGTGGATATCGGGCAAGGGGATGCGGCGATTGTGGTTTGCGACGGGAAAACGCTCGTCATCGACGGCGGGATGCCGGAGAGCGGCGCGAAGCTGGTCGATTATCTGCAAAACACGCTGCACGTTTCCACCATCGACGCCATGATCGGCACCCATCCGCACGCGGATCATATCGGCGGCCTGCCGGACGTCATCCGCGCCTTTGCGGTGAAGACGCTGTACTCGCCGGTGGATGAATTTGAGGGCAAGCCGTTTGAAGCGATGAAGCGCGCGGCCGACGCGAAGAACGTCAGAATCACCGTGCCGCAGGCGGGGCAGCGCTTTTCTCTCGGGCGTGCGGAGGTCGAGTTTTATGCGCCGCTGGGCATTTACGACGACGTGAACGATCTCTCCCTCGTCACCCGGATCACCTATGGGCAGACGGCGTTCCTGTTCACCGGCGACGCGGAAAGGCCGTCCGAAAACGACATGATCGACAGCGACGAGGCGCTGTCCGCAACGGTGCTCAAGGTCGGACATCACGGCAGCAACACGTCGAGCTCCTATCTCTTTCTGCGGCAGGTCATGCCGTCCTACGCGGTCATTAGCTGCGGCCGGGATAACGCCTATGGCCATCCGCATCAGGAGGTGCTGGCACGGCTGAGGGATATCGGCGCGGCGGTGTATCGTACGGACGAAAGCGGCACGATCGTCTGCCGGTCAAACGGCGAGCGCGTCGCGTTTGAGACGGAAAAGGGAAAGAAGCCGACCGCAGCGCCCCGAAAGGGTCAGTCGGTCGGCTATGTCGGCAATATAAAGAGCAAAAAGTTCCATCTCTCCACCTGCTCGTCCGTGCAGGATATTCAGCAGAGCAACCGCATCACGTTCGCTACTCGCGCGGCGGCCGTGAAGCAGGGGTATTCGCCCTGCAAGGTGTGCAGGCCGTGAGGCGCGCATGGCAGGGAAAATACAGGCGCGAGAAAGGCAAAAGAAGACAAAAAGGGAGCGGCCCTCGTCAAAAGGCCGCTCCTTTTCGTATGCTGTTTGGGAAAACGGGCGCTTAGTACATGCCGCCCATGCCCGGATCAGCCGCCGGGACGGGCGCCGGATTCTTCTCCGGGATGTCCGCCACGAGGGATTCGGTGGTCAGCACGGTCGCCGCGACGGAAGCCGCGTTCTGCAGCGCGCTGCGGGTCACTTTGGTCGGGTCGATGATGCCGGCCTCAACCATATCGACGTACTTGTCGTTCAGCGCGTCA
>OLQO01000796.1_pt1 | contig 23865 bp, 29 predicted proteins | sample 1672281 | NCBI WGS metagenome assembly OLQO01 (sample SAMEA3136667, study PRJEB25190) | human gut metagenome | biome: human gut; feature: human-associated habitat; material: faeces | place: Austria | collected 2013
GCAGCATAGTAATTCATGGGCAAATCTCCAAAGTGTTTGATAGGGATATTGTAACAAAAAACTCCCGTCCTGTGAAGTCACAGAACGGGAGAAGCGAGCTTTTTGAAAGATCAGTCTGCAAACAGCGGGGTGGACAGGTAGCGGTCGCCGGTATCGGGCAGCAGGACCACGATGTTCTTACCGGCATTCTCCGGGCGCTTTGCCAGCTGCAGGGCAGCATAAACAGCAGCACCGGAGGAGATACCCACCAGCACGCCTTCCTTGTGGCCGATCAGACGGCCGGTGGCAAAGGCATCGTCGTTCTCCACGGCGATGATTTCGTCATACACCTTGGTGTCCAGTACGTCCGGCACAAAGCCCGCGCCGATGCCCTGGATCTTGTGTGCGCCTGCGGTGCCCTTGCTCAGCACAGGAGAGGAAGCAGGCTCTACAGCCACCACCTTGACGTTCGGGTTCTTGCTCTTCAGGTACTGGCCCACGCCGGTCACGGTGCCGCCGGTGCCCACGCCTGCCACAAAGATATCCACCTTGCCATCAGTATCCTCCCAGATCTCGGGGCCGGTGGTCTCGATGTGGGCCTGAGGGTTGGCCGGGTTCACGAACTGGCCGGGGATGAAGGAATTCGGGATCTCCTTTGCCAGCTCGTCGGCCTTGGCAATGGCACCCTTCATGCCCTTGGCACCCTCGCTCAGCACCAGCTCTGCGCCGTAAGCCTTCATCAGCTGGCGGCGCTCCACGCTCATGGTCTCGGGCATCACGATGATGATGCGGTAGCCCTTGGCGGCTGCCACAGCGGCCAGACCGATGCCAGTATTGCCGGAGGTAGGCTCAATGATCACGGAACCTTCCTTCAGCAGGCCCTTTTCCTCGGCATCATCGATCATCTTTTTGGCGATGCGATCCTTGACAGAACCGGCCGGATTGAAGTATTCCAGCTTGGCAATGATGTGGGCAGGCAGCTCCTGCTCCTTTTCAATGTGGGTCAGCTCCAGCAACGGAGTATGACCGATCAGCTGATCTGCGGCAGTATAAATCTTGCTCATTGTAGTTTCCTCCCTGATACAGTTATGGGCACATGTGCCCTGCTGGACGACCTGGTTCCAAAACCTTTATACCAACATTGTTTGTGGGTTTGATGGTATTATAGACCCGTTCTGTGCGGTTGTCAATGGATTTTTTGAAAAAAGTGGGATTGAAATATTATTTACCCTGTTGTATAATAGGTTAAAAACTCAATCTATAACCAACAAAGGAAGTACACTATTATGATCGTGTCCACCAAAGGGCGCTATGCACTGCGCGTGATGATCGACCTTTCCGAGCATCAGTCTGAAAAATATGTCCCTCTCAAGGAGATCGCTGCCCGGCAGGAGATCTCGGAAAAATATCTGGAAAACATCCTTAAGGTGCTGGTGCAGAACGGCTTTCTGGAGGGCTTGCGCGGCAAGGGCGGCGGCTACCGGCTCACCCGCAGCCCGGATCAGTACACCGTGGGCGAGATCCTGATGCTGACCGAGGGCAGCCTTGCGCCGGTGAGCTGCCTGACCCCCAATACGACCCCCTGCTCCCGCATGGCAAACTGCCGCACCTACGAGATGTGGAAGGGGCTGAACGATCTGATCTCCAACTACTTCGATAATATCACACTGGCCGATCTCGCCCGGCCTGATCAGGCCGGGAATGATTATGTGATCTGAGAATTGATTTTCTATGAGGTCTATATATAATGATTTCGTGAGTCCAGAGGAAAAAGGCGAAATTGGAGAAGATATCATATATCGTGATTTAGCCCGCATTGAGGGCCGAAAAGCATTTCTGCCCAATTGCTATATTCCAAAGCATAATGGCGGAACGACAGAAATTGATTTGATTTTTCTTCATGAATCAGGTGTTTATGTGATTGAGTCCAAGAATTACAGTGGCTGGATTTTTGGAGATGAAGAACAGGAGTATTGGACGCAATGCCTGCAAAGTGTAGGAGGCATAGCAACAAAAAAACAATTTTATAATCCGCTGTGGCAAAATGAAATCCACATTTATGCACTGATGGAGTTGCTTCAGGATGATACATTTCCGTACTATTCTTATATAGTGTTCGGAGATAACTGCGAATTAAAGAATATCCGACTGACGAGCGGGAATCATCATGTGACCTACTATGAATATCTTTTGCAGGATATTTCAGGAAATGCGCAACAGATGGGAAGATGCCTGTCAAATGAAAAAATGGATGAGCTTTATTCGCTTCTTGTTAAGTTTACAGACGCATCAGCTGAACAGAAAGCAAGACATATAGAAGAGGTTCGCGCAAAACACTACCCCATTATCCAACCAGATGGAACATGGACATGTCCGCAATGCGGAGGACGGTTGGTTCCTCGGGTAGCCAGACAGGGTTCTGGAGCCGGAAAAACATTTTGGGGCTGTTCGAATTATCCAAAGTGCCATTTCATCTATAATGAATAGTCTTTTGACGCACCGGAAAACCGGTGCGCCTTTTTTTGCACAGTTCTGGGAAAAATGTGAAGTGTTTCTTATCCAGAATCACGGTTGATGGATTGGGGCTCCTGCGGTATACTTTACCCTTGATGTGTCCATTTACGCTTTTGATCGAGGAAAGGGGAACTTTACTACGAAATATATTTTTCAGTTTGCGCGCATTCTTGCGTTTTGTTTTTTGGGCGAGATCCTTCATGTAGTGCTGCCGCTGCCGGTCCCGGCCAGCGTCTACGGTCTGGTGCTGCTGCTGGCAGCGCTGAACTTCAAGCTGGTAAAGCTGGACGATGTGAAAGAGGTGGGAACCTATCTCACAGGCATCTTCCCGCTGTTGTTCGTGCCCGCTGCCGCCGGTGTGATGGAACTGTGGGCAGAGATGGGCGAGATGCTGCTGCCCATCCTCATTGCCATTATCCCGGTCACTGTGCTGGTGATGGTGAGTGCAGGCAAGACCACGCAGGCCCTGACCGGCCGCAAGAAAAAGGAGGCTGACAATGACGCAGCTGCTGAATGATTTTTTGTCCGGCTCCGCAGCATGGGGCGTTCTGCTTACGCTGGCCGCGTTTGCACTGGGCACCCTTATCAATAAGGTGACAGGCAAAGCCATTTTTAACCCGCTGCTGCTGGGCAGCATCTTTGTGATCATCTTTCTGTCGGTGTGCGGCATCCCGTATGCAGACTACAAGGCCAGCGCGGCACCGGTGAACTATCTGCTGCTGCCCGCCACCGTGGCACTGGCCATTCCGCTGTATGAAAAGATCGACCTGCTGAAAGAGAACGCCGCCGCCATCATTGCGGGTATCTCGGTGGGCACGCTGGTGAGCCTTGGCAGCGCACTGGCGCTGGCACTGGCGCTGGACCTGACCCGTGAGCAGTATGCCACCCTGCTGCCCAAATCCGTGACCACCGCCATCAGCATGGATGTGGCCGCTGAGCTGGGCGGCATTGCTGCCCTGACCGGTGCGATCGTCATTGTTACCGGCATCGTGGGAGCGCTGCTGGCTGAGACGGTGTGCAAGATGTTCCACATCACCGACCCCATCGCCAAGGGCGTGGGAATCGGAACTTCGGCCCATGCCGTGGGCACCAGCAAAGCCCTGCAGATGGGCGAGGTGGAAGGTGCCATGAGCGGCCTTTCCATTGCGGTGGCCGGTGTGCTGACCGCAGTGCTCTGCCCGGTGTTTGTGAACCTGATCCGGTAAACGATTTAAAATAGCCGCTCTGGCTTTTTTCAGTAGAATTTATTTGTTGACCCGGGAACCTCAGTTTACAACAAAAAATGAGATAGGCAACCCCTTTCGGGGAAGTCTATCTCATTTTTTCGTTGAGGCTGTTTTTATACGCCGCTGTGTTCCCGTTCATCCTTCAGGATGGTCGTCACGCTCTGCATGGTGCTTACTGCACGATGCAGTTCTTCGTCGCCAAGCTCTGCACGCAGGCGGGCGTAACAGCGCTGCATGAACGCGCGCTCCTCCGCCATCAGCTCCACAGCCTTGCTGGAAAGCTCCACATAGGTGCGGCCCGCTTCACGGTCGGTCTTCCATGCCACAAAGCCCTTGTCCTGCAGCTTTTCAACGGCCTTGGAAAGCTCTGTCACCTTCAGGCCCATCACGGCAGCAAGGTCAGCCAGATAAACCTTACTGTCCGGGTGCTGTTCAGCCTGCATCTTGATGTAATATAAGATCAGGTAATCCGCCCGCTGGATGGTGCTGAACACCTTGTCGATATCAAAATTGTGCAGGAAGAACCATTCTTCCGGGTGATGTTTCTGTTCCACGCTCATCATGCATCCTCCCTGTTATTCCCGCTCATTGCGGCGGATATATTCGTGGGTGCCGCCAAGGCTCTTGTAGGCCGGGCGGATGATCTTGTTTGCGCTGAGCAGCTCTTCAATGCGGTGGGCGCTCCAGCCCATCACGCGGGCCACGGCGAACAGCGGCGTGTACAGCTCCATGGGGATGCCCAGCATATCGTACACAAAGCCGCTGTAGAAGTCCACATTGGGGCTGACACCCTTAAAAATTTTGCGCTCCTCCGCGATCAGCTGCGGGGCCATGTGCTCGATCTTGTTGTAAAGGGCAAGGTCCTTGTCGCGGCCCTTCTCGTGGGCCAGCTGTTCCACATAGCCCTTGAATACTACCTCACGGGGGTCACTGAGGGAGTACACCGCGTGGCCCATGCCGTAGATCAGGCCTTTGCGGTCAAATGCTTCGCCGTGCAGCAGCTTTTTCAGGTAGGCTTCCAGCTCTTCATCGTCCTCGGTGTCGTGCAGATTTTCGCGGATGTTCTGCATCATCTGCATCACCATCAGGTTGGCACCGCCGTGGCGCGGGCCTTTGAGGGAGCACAGGGCAGCCGCCATGGCCGAGTAGGTATCGGTGCCAGACGAAGTGACCACGCGGGTGGTAAAGGTGGAGTTGTTGCCGCCGCCGTGCTCGGCGTGCAGCAGCAATGCCACATCCAGTACGCGGGCTTCCAGCTCGGTGTACTTCATATCCGGGCGCAGCATCCGCAAAAAGTTCTCTGCGGTGGAAAGCTCCGGGTCCGGCCGGTGGATGTACATGCTGCCGTCTTTTTCGTAGTGGTTATAGGCATGGTAGCTGTACACGGCCAGCATGGGGAAGATGCCGGCCAGCTGGATGCTCTGGCGCAGCACATTGGAAATTTCCAGATCACCGGCCTTGGGGTCGTAGGATGCCAGTGTGAGCACGCTGCGGGCCATGGAGTTCATGATATCGTGGCTGGGGGCCTTCATGATCACATCACGGGTAAAGTTGGTGGGCATGGTGCGGCACTCGCCCAGCACGCGGCAAAACTCTTCCAGCTTTTCCTGCGTGGGCAGCTCACCGAACAGTAGCAGATAGCCCGCTTCCTCAAAGGCAAAGCGGCTGCCGGACGACCCGCGGATCAGGTCTTTCACGTCGTAGCCGCGGTAGAGCAGCTGACCGTCGGCAGGCTTTTTCACTCCGTCCACATACTGGAAGGCGCGGATATCGGAGATATTGGTCAGGCCTGCCAGCACGCCCTTGCCGTTTTCGTCGCGCAGGCCCGCTTTAACGCCAAACTCCTTGTACAGGTCCTTGCTGATGCGGTCATGTTCGGCGCACAGCGGCTGCTGCTGGTCGAAGTATCCCATTACGTTCTGCAGATGATCCATTGGTAGTTGCTCCTTTCCCATTGCCGTCAGCTTGCGCTCACTTGGCAGGCCATCAGGAAGTTTTCTCTGCGAACAGCCCGGAACTTCGGTCCCGCCCTGCTGCCTGTGGCAGCAGGGTACCACCCCCCCAGGACATTCGCTGGAGAAACTTCCTGCCGTCCTGCCCGAAAAAACCGTATTGATTCGGGACGGCATTCACTTACATTCAGAATACTCTTTCAGATTACAAAAAGGATATTTCGGTGTCAAGGTACTGTTTGTAAATAAAAAAAGAACAAAATCGGAAAGCTGCCGGGTGCGCATTTGCCCTTTAGCGCAGGGGCAGTTTTTGAGACGGTAACGCACAAATAAGGCATCTTCCAGCCGAATCTCAGGGGACTGGCAACAAATAAAGCCACGACGAAACCGCATTTGTAAACGGTTCATCGTGGTTTTTTGTCATATCGGAGTGGCGAGACTCGAACTCGCGGCCTCCTGCTCCCAAAGCACCCATTTCATGGGGCCCATGTGCGCGCACTAGCGATTTATCGTTGTTTATTTTGATTGATGCTTGGATATTTTTTCTTTCCCGAAGCAATATTTGCACGCTTTTTGCATCTAAAAAATCAATTTGGCGGGTTATCCATAGATGAAATTTCTCTCTTCTGATAGACTGTTCTCAGGACATTCCACGGAAGGAGAACCAATCACCGGATGAAGCAAGAAAATACGGATGGACTGAAAGAACGCAAAGACAAAAACGGCAAATCTATTGGGTTACAGCTGCGAATCACAGTAGGCACTAGGGGAAATTATATCTGGCTGACTAAGAGCATCCGCTATAACCCGGAGCTGAAACCGTCCCAAGCTCGCATTGAAGCACGCGCAGCACTTGACCATTGGGCTAACGAAGAACGCAAAGCATACGAAAATTACATCATCCTGCGTCAATCCGGGCAGCTACCGGTGGATGAATTCCATGATTACCGTCTCTATCGTTCCAATCAAGAGCAGCACCAACAAAATCAAGCCGAGGACAAATCCGCAAAAAACATCACATTTGAAGCATTTGTTCAAGAGCACTGGCTCCCCGACCATGTTCACGACGGAAAGCACAAACCCTCTACCATCACAGAGTATGAGTACAATGCAGTCCATTTGATCGGCTATTTTGGTTCGATACGAATGAATGCGATCAGGGCAGAAACCATTAAACGATACATCAACAGACTGCAAGTGGAAAAGTATGAAGATGGAACGAAGGTGCTTTCAGATTCGACAAAGTTTCAGCGGTTCAAAGCTCTGCGTAACATCCTGCGGTATGCCTATCAGATGGACTACCTTACAGCAAATCCTCTGGACAAAATACCCTCATCACAGTTTCCACACAAACCACATGCAAAACTTCGAGAAGGAAAAGATTTTATGAACAAAGAACAGGTACGGCAGTATATCCAATGTCTCAATGAGGAACCACTTTTCTATCGAACGATGGTCAATCTGATGATTTTTACCGGACTTCGCCGGGGAGAAGTAGTTGGTTTACAATGGGGTGACATCGACCTTGAGCAGAGAACATTACAGGTCGTTCGCAATGTAATTCGAGACACTAAGAGCGAGGCAGGAATCTACATTGGCACCCCAAAAACAGAGGATGGGGCGCGGTCGATTGCGTTATCTTCCTATTTGATTGAAATGTTGAAACACTGGAAAGAAGAACAGACCTCCCAGCGGGGCGTTTTATTGCCAACAGCCTATGTGTTCTCCAATGCAGAAGACCTTTATTGGCCATTATATCCAACAACAGTGACAGCATGGGTCCATAATTTTGCTGTAAAACACAGCCTGCCCAAGGTATCACCGCATGACTTACGGCACACAGCGGCCACATTAGCTTTACAGAGTGGTGCAAATCTCAAAACAGTGCAGGATATGTTAGGCCATGCAGATTTCAAAACGACAGCAACCTACTACACTGGTATCACCGAAGAGACTCGCCATGAAACAGCGGCAGCAGTGGAAGCATTAGTGTTTGGTGCTTAATTTTGTGAAGTGAACTATAACCTTTTATCCTATGACACAGTTCCATGCTGATTATATAGGAACACGCACTTTATCGCCTGAATGAAACAGCCAAAAATCCCGGCCAATAGTCCAAGATTCTCTAGGATTCATGACACTTTTCCACATCGAGTGACCGATAATTTCCCCGGTTGAAAACACTGTGGAAAGATGTTGAAAACATATTCTTTCTGGCAATTCTTTTGGTCTGGGGAGAACAAACGACTCGCTCTCTGCCCTGAAATAAAGGGCGGGGAGCTTTTTTATTCCACCCCCAGAGCCGTGATTTCCGCTGTGGCCTGTTCCTGATCCATCCGGTGCTTGACAGCTTCATAGACATAGGCATTGACGCTTTGCTTTGCCCGTTTTGCGGCCTGCTGAATTAGTTTTTTTTCGCCTTTGGGGACAGACAGTTCTAAACGATCATAGTTGTTTTTGACGTATTTGTGGACTGCCCGTTGCTGGGCCGCACTGATTTTTGCCATGGTTTGTTCGCCTCCTGTACAATTATAGTCTGTATTATAGCACAGCGCGTCTATTCTCGTGAATATACGTTTTAACTATATTTTCATGTTTTTTCTTGTGCAATATTCCATCTTGATATATTCACGGGAATAGTCTATACTCATGCCATCGGGAACACCGGTTCTCAATGGTCCGAACATCAACCGCACAGACAGAAAGGAATATCCCCATGAGCATTAACGTTTTATTGACACTTGTGGAGCAGTACAAAGAAGCTGCCCAGCTGATTGAAGCAGCGCAGGCCGAACAGGAATCACTCAAAGCCCAAATCAAGGAAGCACTTGCAGAGCGCTCCACCAGTTACTTGGAAATTGGATGTCACAAGGTCCGTCTGTCCGACTTTTCCAGCACGCGACTGGACAGCAAAGCTATCAAGGCCGTTGCGCCCGATTTGTATGAGAAGTACAGCAAAACCATTACTGGCACCCGCCTGTCCATTAACTAAGAAAAGCCCCATACAGCGCCCACCGTCCAAAGTCAGCGTTGTACAGAGCCTCTAACAAGCCCGCCGGGGCGGGATGCATCTTTAGTATACCTGTCCCGGCCTTTTTTATCAAGAGAAAGGTTGTTCACCATGAAAAGCACCATCAAGACCAGCCGCACCGCAGGCCAGCTCGAAAAAATGTTCCGAGAGCTCAACAAGCATTACTACAACGGCGAATTGCCGGAGCCTATCATCACACTGAAAAAGACCCCCTCTGCTTATGGTCACATCACCACGGTCAAAACTTGGACTGTCAGCACCGAACAGAGCACAGAGCAGCGGTACGAGATCAATATTTCCACCGCAACACTGGACCGCCCCATTGAGAACACTACGGCCACACTGCTGCACGAAATGGCGCACCTCTACAATCTGGTTCACGGTATCCGCGATACATCCAGCCAGAGCGGAGCATATCACAACAAGCGCTTTAAGGCCACCGCAGAGGCTCATGGCTTAGTAATTGACCATCACGAGAAATACGGTTGGACCATTACAAGCCCGTCCGAAGAGCTGTTGGACTTCATCATCTTCATGGGCTGGCAGGATATCCAGATGACAGAGGGCTTAACGTGGGCAGATATGTGTGGCACTGGTACGGCCAGCAAAGGACCGGGCAACAGTCAGACAGGAGCCCCCAAACCACCCAAGGCCAAGAGCAGCACCCGGCGGTGGATATGCCCGAAGTGCGGGACCATCATTCGCAGTACCAAGGATGTACGAGTCATCTGTGCAGACTGTATGGAGCTGTTCGTAAAGGCTGACTAAGTATCCCAGAGACAGAGAGGCACGGGACGAGTGAGAGTAGTCCGTTTTGTGAGTGCACATACAAAGAGGAGCGATATCATGGAAACCATCAACACTAGAATCATGTCATTGCGCAGGGATGCAGGCGTATCACAGCAGCAGTTAGCCGATGACCTTAACCTGTCCAGACGCACGGTCAGCCTGTGGGAAACTGGCCGGAGAGCACCCGATTTACAGTCGGCGCTTCTCTTGGCAGACTATTTTCACACAACGCTGGACCATCTAGTCAAGGGCAAGCACGGTTAAAAAGTAGAGTGTACCCCATCTTACATCCAGAACACCATCCGAATTCTAAAATTTAGGGTTGTTTTGCGTATTCTTTTCAATAATTCACGGCAAGTCTGACCCTATTTTATAATAGTCAGTGAGGTAACATCATGAGAGTTGCATACGTTCGCGTCAGCACCGAAGAACAGAACGAAGCCCGCCAGATCGAAGCAATCAAGAAGCACAGCATCGAAAAGTGGTTCACCGAAAAGGTCAGCGGTAAGAGTATGGATAGGCCGCAGCTTCGAGCCATGCTGGACTATGTACGAGAAGGTGATACGGTCTATATTCACGATTTCAGTCGTCTTGCACGCAGCACCAAAGACCTATTGGAGATCGTGGAGCATTTACAAAACAAAGGTGTGCATTTGGTCAGCAACAAGGAAAATCTGGACACCGGAACGCCTACCGGAAAGTTGATGCTCACTATGATTGCAGCTATCAACGAGTTTGAGCGGCAGAATCTGCTGGACCGTCAGCGAGAAGGTATCACCATTGCCAAGCGGAACGGCGTGTACAAGGGCAGAAAGAAAGTTGCTGTGCCTGATAACTTTTCTGTCCTGTATGATCGGTACATCCGCCGGGAGATGAACAAAGGGCAGCTGGCCAAGACGCTGAATGTCACTCGACCGACCTTAGAGCGAATGATTCAGGAGTATCTGTCTGAAAAAGCGACCTGATTTTTAAAAGTGCACTTATAAATCCCGTTAATGGGACACCTTGCCTGTTATAATGCAGTCAATCCGAAAGACACACCATAACAACAATTACAGGAGGAAAATACCATGTCGCGCAAACACGATCCTTTTATTGATTATGCCATGTACAGTTCCATTCAGAGTGACCGGGAGCACGGACGTCCTCTTGGCTGCGGGTGGTGTATGCTGCTTTTCGGCGGGCTTCTCATTCTGTACGTCCTTTGCTCGATTGTTTCTGTCTTTGTAAATTAAGGAAAAACCATTATAGCCAAAACCAAATATATATCCTCAAGCAAATATCAACCTACACCGGTGAGCCGCACATCCTCTATCAGAAAGAGTTTGAATCCCGTGAGCCTGCCAAACTGTACCGTAATAATATGAAGCCGATACTGGAAAAGATGCATGATGATAATCCCGCCCTTCCGTATATAAAACATGTTATCGAAGAAGTCTAAGCTATCATACAAAAAAGCCCTGCCTCTTTTCAGAAGCAGAGCCTACATATCGTTCAGTGATTTTCTCTTAATCGGTCGGCCAGTTGAGCCAGAAGCGCAACATCCTCTTCGTTCAGTCCTGTTACATTGACTGTGCTGTGATTCTCTACACCAAGCAGATAGTCTGTTGATACAGAGAATAATTTTGCGAGGTCCACCAAGCTGGGTGGTGACGGCATCGAAAGGCCCTGTTCCCATGAATTGATACCGTTTCGTGTCATATTCATCCTGCGCGCAAGTTCAGCCTGCGTCCATCCACGCGCTTCTCGCAAGGCCTTGATACGTTCTGCTGTCATTACACCGCCCCCTCCCATGTCAAGTATAGCCGCCTTTTTGGGCTAGTCTTTATCATTTTGGCTCTATTACTTGACAACTTGATAAAGGAGTGGTACTTTCAAAGCAGAAAACCAGTAAATACGTCAAATACGCTTCCAAGACAATCATTCCAAAACACATAATAATCAAGGAGGAAAATATCATGAGTGGAGCTGCTTCGTTCGTTTTAGGTCTGTTAGGCTTGGGTGTCAGTGCGGGTATTAATGTCGGTCAATCCATCAAACAGAAGAAAGCCGACTATCAATATGGTGAAGAGTGCGGACTGCACGGTACGCCAGACGTGCTGCGGATGCGAGAGCGTGTTCGTAAAGAGTGGTGGGATGTATGCGGAAATGTATATAATGCTTGTGAAAAACCTGTAAGTTACTATGGTAATCCGTATAAGACGCCCCTGTGCTATTGTAAAAAGCGTTGGTTCATCGCTCACTTGAACGAAAAGGGTATCCCGTATGATGATGTGGTTGTGAATGATGTGACGGGCGTCCGCTACTATGAGCATCAGAACGAGATTTCGCGGAAGTGGATGCAGAAGCTGAAATAATGTTTGAACGAAAAGAGGGATGTGTCATGGCTAATAGGCATTATACTGGAACCAACACACCACAAATCAAACAGCTATACCCTGAATGGCTCTATCCTGATTGGATGCCTTGGTGGGAATATCGCGAGTACAAAGCCGCAAAATTTAATGAACTTCAAGAAGAAAAAGCAAGTGCCCACCGACAAAAGGTAGAACGTGACCAGAAAGCCGCACGGCACAAAGCTTTTGAAGAAAACGCCAAGAAGCATAACATTCCCATCCCTAAAAAGAAGAAAGTGCCATGGGAGGACTAACGACTCCATTCCAGCGCAGGAGGTAAATTTATGGCTGAAAATAAATTCGTAGTTAAAACTATCAGTTGCCTTAGAGACGAACCGAAAGTCTTAACGACAACCGATTTTGCTACGAAGAAAGAAGCAGAAGAGTTTCGTGATTTGACTTTGTATGCTATGAAGCTGAATTACGGCGAAAACCAGACAGCAATTAAGGTCGAATTAGAAGAACTCTAACTCTGCACATCCCGGGCATGACACAAAACCGCCCAGAGAAAAGGCCCTGCCGCTCGATTATGAGTAGCAGGGCTTTTATGAGTTCACTTACAAAAAAAGTATCTTGGTTCTGCGCCTCCGCTAGCGCTCCGTTGCCTCTCACAGCTCCAACATCCGTCGCGTTGCTTTGGCTGTTACAGCTGTTCGATGCGCTCATCAACCATCTTCACCGTGGCTTCCAAGTGTCCTTTTCAGCCACAGTAAAAATGCTTGATGCTCGCAGAAAAATAAAGCGGCGCTTTTTCGTGTTTTTCATATAGAAGCACACACTTTTTTGCCGATTATAGTTCTTTGAATGTATAGTATTGGATTTCGCCTTTCTGGTGCTTTCGCTCGCCATACTTGACGATTTGGACGTTATACCGTTCCAGTTCCTCTTTAACAGCTGTCATAGTAGCACCCTCGGATTTCGCTCGACCGGACTTTGCCCCAAGCTGCGCCAGCATGGTTACATTTTGGCGAATTTCCTTTTTCGTCATAGGCTGACCCATGTGTTCCGCGATATAGGCTACCAAATCAGCCATTAGGTAGGTTTGGGTCCTACGGTATAGATAAGGGTCAATAAGCTCGATTAGAACACGCCGATAACCACAAGCATACATAGACCACAGAACATCTCGCTGATAGTCGTATAATGCCCACTTCATTTGGTTGAGGTGATAAGCTTGTTCTTTATGGTCAAACTTGACAACAGAGGCTTTCCCGATTCGGTCGTCTGCGTCATAGCGGTTGCGGAAGTACTCCCATGCGGCACCACCTTTTTGATAACAGAATCCCGGGTCCCATTTGTCGTTGACCATTAGGTAGAGCTGGCGAAGCTCTTCTCTGCATTTTGCTCTTAGATACAGTTTGCAGGTATCGTCTGCGTCGAGTGGACGTTTCCGACCAATTTCCTGTATCACTTCTATCGGGCCCCACTGCTCAATGATAAGGTGTTTTAAGGCGCGGTCCTTAATATCGACACCATTATAGAGAGCGGTAGTTGTGAACAGAATCCGTTTCCGAAGCGTTCCGTCTGGGTTGATGCAGTCTTCCAGCGCATCTATTGGGCCGTCTTTGTGGTGCTTAGAGCAGTAGTAGCTGGCGGAATCACCGTACTTCTTTTTCATCTCTTCCAAGGTGTCGCGCTTAGTGACGAACACCACAGCCTTTTCATCCGCCGGGAGATGGTCCAGAATATCCTGTCGCTCTGCATCACGATAGAAGAAATAGACCTGTGATATGTGGTCATAATTCTTCGGAATGTAGTAGTAGCGTTCAGGCAGAATAGAACCGTCTTCCTCCCACTTGTCAAAAAGTAGCCGTCCGGTTGCGCTCATATAGATCACAACCTTTTCGGGCACAAGCCTCTCTATGCACTGGAAGGAAAGCTCTGTTGTGTGGTTGAAGTCCGAATCTGCGACAAAGTAGTGAGCTTCATCACAGACGATATAGGCATAAGCGTCAAGCCATTGTTTGACCCATTCCGGTTTCCGCTGCTGCCAATATTCGATTTTCTGATAGGTCCAGACACGGATAAAGCGAGAATTAGAAGCGTTTAACTCTATTTCATCCAACTTATCCAGGCTATCGTATTGAGCAAGGTCAATTCCTATCCCGCTCTCGATAATTTTCCGGATGTCCTGGGATTTAAGCGAGGCACGATTACAAAGAAGCAGAATTTTTATAAAGCGCCCCTCTTTCTTGCTCCGCTCCAAAGCCCACGGCAAAAGCTGGTTGATGATAAAGCTGGTCTTTCCGGTGCCTGTTCCGGCATCAAATACGACGCGGCCATTGTTCCAGCCCTTGAAGTCATCTCCGACCAAAGCAGAGATAAATGTGGGTTCGGCCTACTGAATGTTTTTTCTTGTCATGTTATTTCTCCTTTTTAATAATGAGGTGCCGCTTAGACTATCATACAACCCAGTAACACGGCATGAATACAGCTACCACAAAAAGTTTCCTATATCTAGTACAGGCAGCATAAGCTACAACCTTTTGTGGTCCAGTTTCAACTATATCACATCGCCCGAAAAATATCAAGACAGATGGCAACTTAATTGAATCTTGCAGAGATGCTTTAGTATCCTGAACTAACTGAACACCTTTATCAAGGCTTGGTTGCACATTTTTTGCACACTTTTCCGTTTCTATGGGCAATTCTACCAACAAAACAAAAAAGCACGCCAATTCTCAACGAATCAACGTGCAATTGCATTATCGGAGTGGCGAGACTCGAACTCGCGGCCTCCTGCTCCCAAAGCAGGCGCGCTACCAACTGCGCAACACCCCGGCATCCGGCGGCACTGCTGCACCGCCGGAATATAGTATATCGTTTTTGGAGCGGTTCGTCAATAGCGGCGTGGCCCTGCCGTGCCTTTAATTAAAGGAGCGGAAGCCCTTGCCGATGATCTCGCTGGAGTTGACGATGGTGATAAAGCTCCGGGGGTCGTTCTCCCGCAGGAAGTTGCGCAGCTGCAGGGCCTGACGGCGGGTCAGCACCGTCACCAGCACGCTCAGCTCGTGGTGGGTGTAAGCGCCGTAAGCCTTTTCCACGGTAGCGGAACGGTTCATTTCCTTGATGATGAAGTCCAGAATGGGCTGCGGGTTGGACGTCACGATGGTGCACACCTTGCGCAGGCGGATGTTCTCGATGGCACCGTCCACCACAAAGCTCTTGCCGATCAGGCCAAGGATGCAGTAAAGGCCGGTGCCCATGCCGAACCGCCATGCCGCCGCCAGCACGATGAGGATATCGCTGACCATCAGGGCTTTGCCGATCTCCATAGAGGTATATTTTGCCAGAATCAGGGCCACAATATCCGTACCGCCGGTGGATGCACCGATGTCGAACACGATCGCCGCACCCAGAGCCGGCAGGAACACGGCGAACACCAGATCCAGCATGGCATCGCCGCTCATGGAAACGTTGACGGGATAGAGCCACTCGCACACCGACACAAAAAAGGACAGCGCAAAGGAAGAATAGATCGTCCAGCCCATGGTCTTGATGCCCAGAAAGACAAAGCCCAGCACCACCAGAATCAGGTTGATGATCCACATAAAGCCGCCCACGTTGATCTTAGGGAACAGGTCTGCCAGCAGAATGGACAGGCCCGAGGTGCCGCCAAATGCAAAATGATTGGGATTTTTAAAGTAAACGATGCCGACCGCCGTCAGGATCAGGCCGAGATTCAGCTCACCGAAGAAATTTAAATTCTTCAGCATATTTTTCCTGCTGAACGCTTCTTTTAAACTGTTCATGGGGTTCCTCCTATTTTAAACACGGCAAAATGCGCTGTATGCCATGCAAAAATATACTCTCCTTGCACGGCGGTGTCAAGGGATAGGGAAAAAGTTGTGGGAAACAACATGAATTGGGGATTTTTCGGATGGGAGAACTCCTTCAGTCAAAGCCTGACGGCTTTGCCAGCTCCCTCGGGGAGGGAGCCTTTGGCAAAGAGAGAAAGCTTTACCGTACTGCCAAGGGCCCCATCTCTGAGGGGGCTGGCACCGAAGGTGACTGGAGGAGTTAAGCTCCCCCTCTCGGGGGAGCTGGCGAGCGTATGCGAGACTGAGAGGGTTTTCTCTTGAAGAAATCGGCAGAATAGTGTATTATATAGTATTATGGAATATATAGGCACTTTGTGCCTTTGACAGGGGGAAAACACATGGCAGATAAAAACTTTCTGACCGACATCATCGACGCTGATCTGGCCGAGGGCAAGATCAGCGAGATCCATACCCGCTTCCCGCCCGAGCCCAACGGCTACCTGCACATCGGCAGTGCCAAGGCCATCTACATCAACTGGTCCATTGCAAACCAGTACGGCGGTAAGTTCAACCTGCGTCTGGACGACACCAACCCTGCCCGCGAGGGTGAGGAGTACGTGAACAGCATCATCGAGGATCTGCACTGGCTGGGTGCCGACCCCAACGGCGGCATCTTCTACGGCAGCGACTACTTTGACAAGTGCTACGAGTATGCCGAAAAGCTCATCATGGAGGGCAAGGCCTACGTGGACGACCTGACCCGCGACGAAATGCGCGAGTACCGCGGTGCCGATGCCGGCAAGCCTTCCCGTCCCTCTCCGTGGCGCGACCGCACCCCGGAAGAGAATCTTGACCTGTTCCGCCGGATGCGTGCCGGTGAGTTCCAGGAGGGCGAAAAGACCCTGCGTGCCAAGATCGATCTGGCCAGCCCCAACATGAACATGCGTGACCCGGCTATCTACCGCATCAAGTACGCCGAGCATCACCGTCAGGGCAGCAAGTGGTGCATCTACCCGATGTACGACTTCGCACACCCCATTCAGGATGCCATTGAGGGCATCACCCACAGCATGTGCAGTCTGGAGTTCGAGAACCACCGTCCGCTGTACAACTGGGTCATCGAGAACATCTTCGGCACTGCCTTCCCCAAGCAGCGTGAGTTTGCACGCCTGAACATGACCAACACCGTCATGAGCAAGCGCTACCTGCGTGAGCTGGTGGAAATGGGCATTGTGGACGGCTGGGACGACCCCCGTATGCCCACCCTGTGCGGCCTGCGCCGCCGCGGCTACACCCCCACCTCCATCTTCACCTTCGTGCGGGAGGCCGGCATTTCTAAATCCGACAACCTGATCGACATGCGCCAGCTGGAAGCCTGCATCCGCAGCGAGCTGGACCTGACCGCTCAGCGCCGCATTGCCGTGCTGGACCCCGTAAAGCTGATCGTAGACAACTACCCGGAGGACAAGACCGAGTACTTTGATGTAGCCAACAACCCCAACCGCGAAGCCAACGATACCACCACCCGCAAGGTGGCCTTTACCAAAGAGCTGTGGATCGAGAATGAGGACTTTGCCGAGGTGCCGCCTCCCAAGTTCAAGCGCCTGACCATTGGCGGTGAGGTGCGTCTGATGGGCGCTTACATCGTCAAGTGCACCGGCGTGGAGAAGAATGCCGACGGCAGCATTGCCGCCATCCACTGCACCGCCGACCTTGAGACGGGCAACGGCAATCCCGCCGACGGCCGCAAGGTCAAGGGCACCATCCATTGGGTGAGTGCCGCCCATGCCGTGGATGCCGAGGTGCGCCTGTACGACAAGCTGTTCACCGAGGCCAACATGAACGCCATCCCCGAGGGCAGCGATTACAAGGACTACCTGAACCCGGAAAGCGTTGTTGTGTGCAAGGGCTGCAAGCTGGAAGAAAGCCTGAAGGACGCAAAGCCCGGTGAGAAGTTCCAGTTCGTGCGCACCGGCTTCTTTACCCCGGACTCCAAGAACCCCGGCGTTTACAACCGCGTCGTCACCCTGCGCGACAGTTTCAAACCCGCAAAGTAAAAAATATATCACGTCAAAAGGGAGCATTTGATCTTTTATGAAGAAACTCACCCGGAATGTTATCATCATGGCTGTTGTCACTGTCATTATGGCAGTTGTGCTCGGCCTGTACATCAAGAACACCGGCACTGTGCCCGCTGCCGACAACGCCGCCAGCCTGACGGATGGCATCTATACGTCCAGCGCTCAGGGCTGCCTGAGTGATGTGACCGTGACCGTCACCGTCACCGGCGGCCGGGTGACCGGTGTGGAGATCGATGCTTCCGGCGAGACTCCCGAACTGGGCGGTACCGCTGCTGAAACTCTGGCAGACCAGCTGACCAAGGCCGGTTCCACCAGCGGTGTGGACGCTGTTGCCGGTGCTACCATGACCAGCGACGCTGTGTTCACCGCCATGGACGACTGCCTGAGTCAGGCAGAGTAAAGACCCGAAAGACCGGCATGGCTCACAGCTCTGCCGGCCTTTTTTCTTAAAATACAGCACAAGGAGAGGGAACATTATGGGCGTATTATCCAATCTGGAACCAGCTTCGGTTTTTTATTACTTTGAGGAGATCTGCGGCATTCCGCACACCTCCCACCACGAAAAGGCACTGAGCGACTACTGCGTGCAGTTCGCCAAGGCCCACGGCCTTGCCTGCCGTCAGGACGAGATGGGCAATGTGCTCATCAAGGCACCGGCCACACCCGGATACGAGAAGGAGCCGGGCCTGATCCTGCAGGGCCATCTGGACATGGTGGGCGACAAGACCGCCGACTGCCCGCTGGATCTTGAGAAAGAGGCCATTCACCCGGTCGTAGACGGCGGCTATGTGTGCGCCGAGGGCACGACCCTTGGCGGCGACGACGGCATTGCCGTGGCCTATGCGCTGGCTGTTCTGGACGCAAAGGACATTCCCCACCCTGCGCTGGAGGTCGTGCTGACCGTCTGCGAGGAGGTGGGCCTGCTGGGTGCATCTGCCATGGATTTTTCCGACCTTGAGGGCCGGATTCTGGTGAACATCGACTCCGAGGAAGAAGGAGTGCTGACCGCAGGCTGTGCAGGCGGACGCCGCGTTGAATGCCATCTGCCCATTGCCCGTGTTCCTGTGACCGGCACCGCCGTGAAGGCGGACATCGCGGGGCTTGCGGGAGGGCACTCCGGCACCGAGATTCACAAAGGCCGCGCCAACGCCATCGCTCTGCTGGGGCGCTACCTGACCCTGCTGTCTGACCACGGTGCAGAGTACGCTGTGCTCACCCTCTCCGGCGGTGCAAAGGAAAACGTCATCCCGAAAGAAAGCAGCGTTACGCTGGTGCTGCCCGCCGGTATCACCGAAGCCGTGCGCGCTGCCGGGGCAGACTTTACCGCGCAGATGAAAGCAGAATTCGGCACTGCTGACCCGGGCATCCGCCTGCAGCTCACCGAGGAGGGCTGCGGCGAATACGATGCACTGGATGCGAACTCCGCCGAGCGTCTGCGCAAAGCCCTGCTGCTGATGCCCTGGGGTGTGCAGAGCATGAGCATGGATGTGCCGGGCCTTGTGGAGACCTCGCTGAACCTCGGCGTTGCCGAGCTGGACGACAGCGAAGCCATCCTGCGCTTCTCCCTGCGCAGCTCGGTGCCCTCGGCGAAGGAGCTGCTGAGCTGCAAACTGCAGACCCTGACCGAGCTGCTGGGCGGCAGCGTGCGGTTCCATGGCGACTACCCTGCTTGGACCTACGCCCGCGAAAGCGCCCTGCGCGACCGCTGCGTAGCTGTGTACGAGGCGCAGTACGGTGCAAAGCCCCAGATCGTTGCCATTCATGCGGGCCTGGAATGCGGTATCCTCTCGGGCAAGATCGAAGGGCTGGACTGCATCTCCTTCGGCCCGAACCTGCTGCACGTCCACACCCCCAATGAGCGCGCCGACATTGCATCGGTGGCCCGTGTGTGGGAATACCTGAAGGCTATTCTGGCTTACAAAGAGTAAAACCCTCTCAGTCACAGCTTGCGCTGTGCCAGCTCCCCCGAAAGGGGGAGCTTTCTTTGTGCTGACTGTAAAGATTCAAAAAGCTCCCCCTTTCGGGGGAGCTGCTGAACGAAGTGAAGCTGAGAGGGTCAGTCCAAATACTTGATCTTGCCCGGCTCAATGCCCTTGATGCCAAGGCCCGGCTCGTTGGAAACAGTGATGTCTTTTTCGTTGAACACTGCACCGCCGAGGATGGGGTCCTCACTGCACAGCACGGGGCCGTCCAGATCCACGCGGGTGATGATCTGCTTTGCGCAGGCCAGATGCACGGCGGCATTCACGCTGATCTTGGCTTCCAGCATACAGCCGATCATGCACTCCACGCCGTACACCTCGGCAGCGGATGCGATCTTGAGGGCGTTGTACAGGCCGCCGCACTTCATCAGCTTGATGTTCACGAGGTCTGCGGCTCCCATCTGCATAATGGTCAGTGCGTCCTGCGGGGAGAACACGCTCTCGTCGGCCAGCACCGGCACATAGGAGCGCTCGGTAACATACTTCAGGCCTTCAAAATCGTGGGCCTTGACCGGCTGCTCCACGAATTCGAGATCAAGGCCCTTCTCCTGCATTCCGTTCAGGATGCGCACGGCTTCCTTGGGGGTCCAGCCCTGATTTGCGTCGATGCGGATGCAGGTCTCCTTGGGCACAGCACCGCGGATGGCGCTCAGGCGTGCAATATCCTTTTCCGGCTCCTTGCCCACCTTGACCTTCAGGCAGTCGTAGCCGCGGTCGATGGCGTTCAGGGCATCGCGCACCATCTCTTCGGGGTCGTTGACGCTGATGGTGATGTCGGTGACGATGGACTTCTTTGCGCCGCCCATCAGCTTGTACACAGGGATTTTGTACAGCTGGCCGTACAGATCCCACAGGGCCATATCCACAGCAGCCTTGGCGCTGGTGTTCTTCTGGATGCAGGCATTCAGTGCGATCATCAGGTCTTCAAAGTCGTCCACATCGCGGCCGATGATGGTCTTTGCGATATGGTCGCGGATGGCACCGATGATGGCACCGGTGGTGTCGCCGGTGATCACACCGGTGGGAGGTGCCTCACCATAACCCACAGCGCTGGTGTCGGTGTGGATCTCTACGATCACATCCTCCACGCTGCTGACCGAGCGCAGAGCCGTCTTAAAAGGCACGCGCAGCGGCACAGAGATCAGACCGAGACGTACTTCCGTGATTTTCATGCAAAAACCTACCTCTTTCGATAAAAAAATATTGCCAGATTATGAAATCTATGGTAGTATTGTATACGAAATTGTCGATATTGTAAAGACAATTGTCCGCAAAAAATTGCACAAAAAGAAAGGGGATTGGGTTCATGATCACAAACGGTTTCACCTACATCGCCGTGCTGGTGTTCATTGCCGCACTGCTGGTGTGGCTGCAACGCTACACGAAGTCGAAATTCTTCGACTATGCACCACCTATCGTTCTGCTGTACCTCATTACCATGATTCTCTGCACGCTGGGTGCATGGGACATGGAGGCCACCAAGCCTGCCTACTCCGTGCTGAAAAACAACCTGCTGTATGCAATGATCTTCCTGATGCTGCTGCGCTGCGACATCCGCAAGATCATCAAGCTGGGTCCCAAGATGCTGGGCGGCTTCTTTGCCGCTTCCGTCTCCATCTCGGTGGCCTTCATTGCCACCTTCGCCATCATGAAGGGGCCCCTTGGCTCCGAAGCATGGAAGGCACTGGGCGCTCTGTGCGGCAGCTGGATGGGCGGCTCCGGCAACATGGTCGCCGTGCAGGCTGCGCTGGACATCGGCGAAGCTGACATGGCCTACGCACTGGTGGTGGACTCCATCGACTACTCCATCTGGGTCATGTTCCTGCTGTGGGCCATCAACCTTGCTCCCAAGTTCAACAAGTGGGTCAAGGCCGACACCACCACGCTGGATGAAGTGTCCCGCCGTCTGGAAGAGGACGCAAAGTCCAACGAGGACAAGGCTACCTTTGTCAACCTGATCTTCCTGCTGGGTCTGGCTCTGGTGATCTCCGCCTTCGGTCAGGATATCGGCGCAGCCCTGAACAGCGCAATGCCCTTCCTGGACAAGGCCACCTGGACCGTCCTGCTCATCACGCTGTCCGGCCTGATCGGCGCTGTCACCCCCGTGGGCCGCATGGCAGGCAGCACCGAGCTGTCCAACCTGCTGCTGTACTCCGTGGTGGCATTGCTTGCCTCCCGCGCAAGCTTCCTGGAGCTGACCGATGCACCCGCATGGATCCTGGCAGGCTTTATGATCCTGGCCATCCACGGCATCATTCTGGTGCTGCTGGCAAAGATCTTCCATCTGGATATGTTCACCTGCGGTGTTGCATCTCTGGCAAACATCGGCGGTTCCGCATCCGCTCCCATTCTGGCTGGTGCCTACAGCGGCGCTCTGGTGCCTGTTGGCGTTCTGATGGCTCTGATGGGCTACGTCATTGGCACGGCAGGCGGCCTGATTACCGCAAATATCATGGCTCTGCTGGCATAACAAATACTGCAAAAAAAGGGGCTGTTGCATGTGCAACAGCCCCTTTTCTTATACGATTTTTTGCTTAGCCGCCCAGATATGCGCTGCGCACGCGCTCGTTGGTCAGCAGTTCGGCACCAGTGCCCTCCATGACCACACGGCCCGTCTCAAGGACGTAGGCACGGTCTGCCACAGAAAGAGCCATCTGTGCGTTCTGCTCCACCAGCAGGATGGTCATGCCTTCCTTGTGCACGTTCTGGATGATGTCGAAGATCTCCTGCACCAGCAGCGGCGAAAGGCCCATGGAAGGCTCGTCCAGCATCAGCATGGAAGCGTTGCTCATCAGTGCACGGCCCATAGCCAGCATCTGCTGCTCGCCGCCGGACATGGTACCGGCCAGCTGCTTGCGGCGCTCCTTCAGGCGGGGGAACAGCTCAAACACCTTTTCCTTGTTGGGTGCAATGGTGGAAGCAGGCTGGGTGTATGCACCCATGTCCAGATTTTCTTCCACGGTCATGTGCAGGAACACATGACGGCCTTCCGGCACATGGGCAAGGCCCGCTTCCACGATCTTGTGGGCGCGCATGCCCTTGATGCTGCTGCCCTTGTACAGGATGTCGCCGGTCTTGGGCTTCAGCAGGCCGGAAATGGTCTTTAAGGTGGTGGATTTGCCAGCACCGTTGGCACCGATCAGGGTGACGATCTCGCCCTGATCCACCTCGAAGGAGATGGCCTTGACGGCGTGGATGTTGCCGTAATAGACGTTGATGTTATCAACTTTCAGTAACGTATCAGCCATGGCTTAGCTCTCCTTCTTGCCCAGATAGGCTTCGATGACCTGCGGGTTGTTGCGGATCTCATCCGGCGTGCCCTTGGCGATGATGCGGCCGAAGTTCAGCACGGCAATGCCCTCGCAGATGCCCATGACCAGACTCATATCATGCTCGATCAGCAGCACGGCGATGTTGAACTCGTCGCGGATGCGGCGGATGGTCTCGGTCAGCTCTGCAGTCTCGGAGGGATTCATACCGGCAGCAGGCTCGTCCAGCAGCAGCAGCTTCGGGCTGGTGGCCAGTGCACGCATGATCTCCAGACGGCGCTGTGCGCCGTAGGGCAGGCTGCCTGCCTGCACATTGGCGAGGTCTGCCATGTGGAAGATATCCAGCAGCTCCAGAGCACGCTCGGTGCACTTCTTCTCTTCCTTCCAGTAGTTGGGCAGGCGGATCAGCGAAGATGCCAGATTGTACTTCATGGACTCGTGCAGGCCCACCTTGATGTTATCGATCACGCTCAGTTCCTTGAACAGGCGGATGTTCTGGAAGGTACGGGCCACGCCCATGCGGTTGACCTGATAGGTCTTTTTGCCGGCGGTGGGCATACCATCGATCAGGATGGAGCCGCGGGTGGGCTGGTAGACGTTGGTCAGCAGGTTGAACACGGTGGTCTTACCGGCACCGTTGGGGCCGATCAGACCGGTGATCTCGTTGCGGCCGATCATCAGGTTGAAGCCATCCACGGCGGTCAGACCGCCGAAGTCGATGCCCAGCTCACGCACGTCCAGAATGGGCTTTTTGTCCATGTCGCGGTCGGTCAAAAAGCCGCCGGAGGGCACACTGTGCAGCTTAGTCTGGTATTCACTCATGGTCTTTGCCCTCCTTTGCTTTCTTCTGGAACAGTTCGCCGTTCATGATCTTTTCCACAATGC
>OLQO01000808.1_pt1 | contig 23618 bp, 21 predicted proteins | sample 1672281 | NCBI WGS metagenome assembly OLQO01 (sample SAMEA3136667, study PRJEB25190) | human gut metagenome | biome: human gut; feature: human-associated habitat; material: faeces | place: Austria | collected 2013
TGCAAGAAATAGTAGGTAACTACAAGGAAGGAGAGATAATAATGAGTGAGTTAGAGAAATTAAGTTTGAATGATGAATTTAATATTTACTATGACCATGAGGCAATCTATAAGAAAGATCTTAATGAAAAATATGATGAAGGTAGAGAATCAGGACTAGCTGAAGGCTCTAATAAAGAAAAACTTGCAATAGCAAAGTTGATGCTTCAAGGAAAAGAATCATTAGATAAAATAGTAAAATATACAGGTTTAAGTATAAATCAGTTAAATACACTTTTATAAAAGAGATACATAATTTCTTTTTACTTATAAATAACTATCTTAATTAAACAATGCCTTTCCTTTTTAACTAAAAAACGTTATAATAAGAAACGAAAGGAATTGAGGTCAATGGACAAGTTAACAAAGGAAGAAGTTAATCATATCGCTCATCTTGCTCGTATTGGTATGAGTGAAAATGATGTAGAAACTTTTCAAATAGAACTAAAAAAATTATTAGATGAAGTATCAAAAATTACTAATATAAAAGGTTATGATGATGAAATGATGTTTACTCCTAGTGAAAATAAAGCATCATTAAGAGAAGATGTAGTAGGAGAAATGTTAAGTGCTAAAGAAGCTTTAGCTAATACTCCAAAGAAAAATGGAAATTTTGTGGAAGTGCCGGTGATGATTAATGACTAAATATTTAGACTTAAGCTTAGAAGAAATTCATAATTTATTAGTGGAGAAGACTATAACACCAGTAGATTTAGTTAAAGAGTCTCTTGCAAGAATAGAAGAAAATAAAGACTTAAATGCCTTTATTACAATTAATGAAAAAGCTATTGAAGAAGCAGAAAGCTTAGGGACAGTAGAAAAAGACAATTTATTTTTTGGTATTCCTATTGCTATTAAAGATAATATTATAACTAAAGACTTAAGAACAACTTGTGCGTCTAAAATGCTTTCTAATTTTATCCCTATTTATGATGCTACTGTTATTTCCAAAATAAAAGCTGCTAAGATGATTATTATTGGAAAAACAAATATGGATGAATTTGCAATGGGGTCTACTAGTAGAACAAGTTATTTTGGAGCACCTAAGAATCCATTTGATAAAACCTTAATAGCTGGAGGTTCATCTGGAGGAAGTGCTTCTTGTGTTGCTAGTAATGAAACATTTTTAGCTCTTGGAAGTGATACGGGTGGAAGTATTAGACAACCAGCAAGTTACACAGGAATAGTAGGAATGAAACCAACCTATGGTAGAATTTCTCGCTATGGTTTGGTAGCTTTTGCATCAAGCTTAGATCAGATAGGTCCAATGACTAGAAATGTTTATGAAAATGCTAGCTTATTAAATATTCTAGTAGGAGAAGATTTAAAAGACTTAACTAGTGCTAGTAAAGAAACTGAAGATTTTAGAAGAAAAATAAATATGCCAGTTGAAGGTTTAAAAGTGGCAGTACCAAATTACTTTATGAGCGATATTGTATCTGATGAAATAAGAATGGGTATAAAAAATGTTATTAAATTCTTAGAAGAAAACGGTGTAATAGTTGATTATATCGATATGAAATACTTAGATCAAGCTGTAACCTTATACCAAGTAATAGCTATGGGGGAAGCAAGCAGTAACTTAGCAAGATTTGATGGTGTCAGATATGGTTATAGAACAGAAAACTATAATAATTTAGAAGAAATGTATTTAAAAACAAGACAAGAAGGTTTTGGACGCGAAGTTAAACGTCGTATTATGGTAGGAAGTTATCTTTTAAGTGGTGCTAATGCTAAAGTTTATTATGATAAAGCATTATCTATTCGTGATGATATAAAGAAAGAATTTAATAAAGTATTTGCAAGTTATGATTTAATAATTGGCCCTGTTACAACTACTACAGCCTATGGTTTAGATAGTGATATGTCCGACCCAATGCAATCTTTCCTAGATGATGTTTTAGTAATACCAGTTAATATGGCTGGTCTTCCAGGACTTTCTCTTCCAGTAGCAAAGCAAGGTAGTAAACCTTATGGCTTACATATTATTGGTAATAGTTTTGATGAAGCAACAATTTATCAATTAGCAGCCTTTATAGAAAGAAGGTATCAAAGATGAGTGAATATAAAGCAACGATAGGTATTGAAGTACACGTAGAAGTAAAGAGTAATACTAAGTTATTTTCAAATAGTAAAAATACTTATGGAATGCCAACTAACACTTGTGTTAATCCTGTAGATTTAGGCTATCCAGGAACACTTCCTACTTTAAATAAAGAAGTAATAAAACAAGGCATAAAAGCATGTAATGTCTTACATTGTGATATTTCTAAAGTAATGCACTTTGACCGTAAAAACTATTTCTACCCAGATAATCCTAAAAACTATCAGATTACTCAAAATAGAACACCAATCGGTAGAAATGGATATATTGAAATAGAAGTAGATGGTAATAAGAAAAAAATAGAAATAGAAGAAATGCACATTGAGGAAGATACTTGTAAAAGTGCCCATCGAGGAGATATTAGCTTACTGGATTTTAATAGAGCAGGAGTACCTTTAATTGAAATTGTTACTAAACCTTGTATTAGTAATAGTATAGAAGCAATGGAATATTTAGAAAAATTAAAAGAAACACTTTTCTATGCTGATATATCGGATTGTAAGATGGAAGAAGGAAGTATGCGTTGTGATGCCAACGTTTCTATTTCCAAAACAGATACTTTAGGAGTAAAAACAGAAATTAAAAATATTGGTTCTATCCATAATGTGGGACTTAGTATTGATAAAGAAATAGCAAGACAGGAAGAATTACTAGAAAAAGGCGAAACGTTAAGAGTAGAAACAAGAAGATTTGATAGTAAAAAAAATGATACTATCTTAATGCGTGTTAAAGAAACAGGTAATGATTATCGCTATTTTCCAGAACCAGACATTCCTTATCTTTATTTAACTGATGAGATAATTAATAATGCTATAAGTGAAATACCATTACTTCCTGATGAGTTAAGAAAGCTATATAAAGAAAGGGGCATTAAAGAAAGTCAGATAGAAAAATTAATTTCAAATCGTAGTTTTTCTTCCTTCTTTACTGAGTTAATAAAAGAAGATACTGATTATAAAATAGCTGCCAATCTTTTATTAGGAGATATTGCTTCTTATTTAAATAGAACAAGAAAAGATTTAAGTGACACTACCATTACTGTTGATAGATTAGTTGATTTAATTAGTCATATTACTGATGGAAGTTTATCAATGAACAACATTAAAGATTTAATAGATACTTTCTTGGAAACAGATAAATCTGTCGAAGAAATAATGAAAGAAAAAAATATTCAAAATATTAAAGATGATTCTTTAATTAAGGATATTATTGCAAGAGTAATTGCTAATAATTTAGAGAGTGTAAATGATTATAAGTCAGGACACGATAGAGCTTTAAAATATTTAATGGGTCAGGTAATGAAAGAATCTAAAGGACAAGTTAATCCATCATTAGCTAACAAACTATTACAAGAAGAGTTAGAAAAATAAAAACTAGTAAAGGGGCTTAATATGAATAATCAGGAAAAATTTGATAATCTTAGATCAAAATATAAAAAATTTATATACGAAAAATATGATATTTCTTTTGATGAGGAATACTTAAATATTAAATACTATTTTAATATTCCAGGGTTAACTTACTTTTACCCAGAAATTAAAATAAAAAAAACATTTATAAAAAATAATTGTGATAAAAATTATCTTGACTATTTAGTATTTCAAATAGGTTTAATAGAATTGATAAGTTATGTAAAATGTACTTGTTCTAAAGAAATAGAAATAAAATGTAACTATATTAATGAAGAACAAATAAAATTTTTGAAGAAACTATACTATAATGGTCTAGGTGAATTTCTCTATGTAAATAATATAAAAATAGCTGAAGAAGATTTATTTAATATAACTTGTCTTCACGATAAAGTTGAGATACCAAAGACTAGTTATGAAGGAAATGGTAATCTAATCTGTGTTGGTGGGGGAAAGGATTCTTGTGTAAGTCTTGAACTGTTAAAAAATGAACCTGCTAATTCTTGCTTCATTATCAATCCTAAAGGACCATCATATGATACTTGCTTGGCTGCTGGTTATACTGCTGAAAATATAATTACTGTAGATAGAATACTAGATAGAAAGATAGTTGAACTAAATAAAGAAGGGTACTTAAATGGTCATACACCTTTTTCTTCCATAGTAGCATTTATATCATATTTAGTAGCATATCTAAATGGAAAGAAAAATATTATTTTATCAAATGAAGCCAGTGCTAATCAACCAACTGTTATTGGTACTAAAGTAAATCATCAATATTCAAAGACATATGAATTTGAACAAGACTTTGTAAATTATATGAATGAATTTATAGGACTTAATATCAACTATTTTAGTTTGCTACGAGGGTTAAGTGAATTAAATATTGCTAGATTATTTTCTAATTATTCTAAATATCATCAAATATTTAAAAGCTGTAATGTTGGTAGTAAGGGAAAAGAGTGGAAATGGTGTTGTTCTTGTTCTAAGTGTTTATTTGTATATATAATCTTAAGTCCATTTATCTCAAAAGAAGAGAGAATAAAAATTTTTGGTGAAGACTTATATGCCAAAGAAGAACTACTTCCGATTTTTAAAGAAATACTAGGCTATAGTGATACCAAACCTTTTGAATGTGTTGGAACTATTGAAGAAGCAAGATATGCAGTAAGCTTAGTCTTAGAAAAAGGTAATGAAAATTCTTTTCTACTAGATTACTATAAGGAACATTATCCATTATTTTTAGATGGAACAGAAATTAATAAATATAATGATAAAAATAATCTAGGTACTTATTATAATGAATTAGTGAAGAAAGAGATGAATAAATATGTATAGTGAAGAAATTGTTAAAAAATTAACAGGAAAGAATATTGCTATTCTAGGTTTTGGCAAAGAAGGAAAATCAACTTTTAACTTTATTAGAAAACATCTACCAGATATACCTTTAACTATTCTTGATAAAGCTTCTATCACTGTTGATGATGATAAAGTAACAATAGTTAGTGGTGATGATTATTTAAATAACCTAGAAAAGTATGACTTAATAATTAAATCTCCAGGAATATCTTTAAAAGATATAGATTATTCTAAAATTCAAAATAAGATAACTTCTCAATTGGAATTACTTCTAGAAGTGAATAGAAAAAATATTATTGGTATAACTGGAACTAAAGGAAAATCAACTACCACCTCATTAATGTATGAAGTATTAAAAGCACAAAGAGACAATGTATTCTTATTAGGAAATATAGGTGTTCCTGTATTTGATATGATTGAAGAATATAATGATAAATCACTTTTAGTAATAGAAATGAGTTCTCATCAATTAGAATTTGTGAAGAATAGTCCACATATTGCAGTAATTTTAAACCTTTTTCAAGATCATTTAGATCATGATGGTTCCTTAGAACATTATCATAACAATAAGATGAACATATTTAAATATCAGACAGCTGATGACTATGCTATATATGCTGATGATAATGAGTATTTGAATGCAAAGATGAAAACCTTAAATACAGATGCAACTAAATTTAATGTAAGGTTTGATGATGAAAATATATTTGGTAATGCGGTAAGAATTAAAAATGATAAAGTATTTATCAATAATGAATTAGTGTATACTGATGGTGAAAGAAATTTAATAGGTAATCATAACTTAAAAAACATTATGTTTGTTCTTACGATTTGTAAAATATTAGGTTTAGATTTTGAAAAAGCCAGAGAAACAATCCTTTCATTTAAAGGTTTAAAATACCGTATGGAATATATTGGAACATATCATAATATTAAGTATTATAATGACACAATTGCTACTATTCCTGCTGCCACTGAAAATGCAATTGAAGCGATTGGTGATGTAGATACTTTAATTTTTGGTGGACTTGATAGGGGGATAGACTATAAAGAATTTATTGATTTCTTAAAAAATAGCAAAATTAATAATTTGATTTGTATGCCATCTACTGGTACTAATATTGGTCATCTTTTAGAAAATTGTACAACAAAAAACATTAAATATGTTCAGACATTAGAAGAAGCTAATGCCATGGTTTTACAATATACAACACCTGGTAAAAGTTGTTTATTATCGCCTGCTGCTGCTAGTTATGAGTACTTTAAAAATTTTGAGGAGAAAGGCAAAGCTTTTGAGACAATAGTAAAAGCTGATTAAAATATTATTAGAAAAAGTAAAATAGATACTAAATACTAGTATCTATTTTGGTGCTATATTTTAGAATTGCTACTTTCTAAAACGTATTGTATAATATATAGTAGGATGTGAATTAAATGAAAAACTTAGTAAAATTTTTAAAGAAAAATAAAATGACTGTAATAGTTATAATTTGTTGTTTAGTTTTAACAATAATTCTTTTTGCTTTGAAATTAACATTTTTTCCTAATGAAGCAAAAGCTATTTATGGTGATAGACTAAATGGTTTAAATGAAACTAGAATTAAAAATAGTGATTTAGAGCAAATTGAATCTAACCTAAAAGAGAAAGATGGTATTGAAAAAATATCAACATCTACTTCGGGAAGAATTCTAAATGTTATTATTACTGTAAAAGAAGATGTTTCATTAGAAAGTGTTAAATCATTTCCTGATGAAATAGATAAAGCCTTGGATGAAAGTCAGAAAAAAGCTTATGATGTACAAGTATTTATCAAGAAAAATAAAGAAGATGATAAATTTCCTGTTCTAGCATATCGTCATCAAGGTGGAGACCACTATTCTTTTACAAAAGATAGATAGGAGTTATTATGAAGAAAAAATTATTTTTTCTAATACCTATAATAATCGTTTTTTCGGTTTTCGTTGGAGTTTACTCTTATTATAATAAACAGGATGCTAAAAATGCTTTAACAGTAACTGAAAAAAAATGGGTAGAAGAAAATAAAAGTAAAGTTATAGATTTTTCTGTTATAAATGATTATCCTTTATATGGATTAAATGGTGAAGGTGTCTTCTTTAACTTTCTAGCTGACTTTGAACAAGATGTTGGCTTAGAATTTAATAAAGTATCATACTTAAAAGAAGAAAGAAGCAATTCTAAAGGATATAGTTTTCGAGTTCTAGATAATGACACAAAATTGACAAAGAATGACTTATTACTATTTAGTGATGGTTATATAGCATTAGGTAAAGAATACCAAAGAATCAATCACATATCTGATATGAAAAATATAACTTTTGGGGTTTTAAAAAATGATGCTTCTGATATAAGTTATTATTTAAAATCAGGTAGTAATTTAGTATATAAATCATATGATAGTGTTGATTCTTTATTTACAGCACTTGATAGTAATGAAGTTAATATGATTATTATTCCTAATATAATGTATTTAAATAAAACTATTGGTAAAAAAGAATACATAATTAATTACTATTTTACAGAAATGAAAAAACAAGTTGTGTTAACACTAGCGAAAGACAACTATAAAGTAAATACTATTATTAAAAAATATTATAAAAAATGGAAAAGTAGTAAATATGTAAATGAATATAATCAAGCTTATTTAGATTACTATATGAAAGAAAATAATATTTCTAGTAAAACTAAAGCTGACTTGATTTCTAAAAACTATGTTTATGGTTATGTGGAAAATTCACCTTATGAAGTTGATATAGATGGTAAAGTAGCTGGGATAGCTGGTGAATATATTAATCGAATTGAAAGACTTATGGATATTGATTTTACTTTCAAAAAATATCCTTCAGTAGAAGCTTTAAAGAAAGCAATAAAGAAAAATGATGTTGATATTTATTTTGATTACTATGGAATAAGTGATGTAAGCTCTAATTATTTAGCAACCTTATCAACCTTTGTTGAAGATTATGTTGTTTTAGGAAAACAAAGTAACAGTCAAGTTGTTAGTTCTTTTGAAAGTTTGAAAGGTGAAAACTTAGCAATGCTTGATAATAATTATTTATATGATTACTTTAAAAATAGTAGTAAGAGCAAAATAACTACTTATAAAGATATTGACAACTTAACTAAAATGGCTAATGATAAATTAGTAGTAGTTGATAAAGAAGTATATTATCGTTATCAGCATTCTAAATTTAAAGACTATTCTATTATTTATACTGACACGATGATGAATGACTACAAGTTTATGGTAAAAAAGGAAAATAGTGCTTTCTATAATTTATTTAATTATATAATAAGTACTAATTCATACTATAATTATCGTAACGCTGGACTTATCGATATAGAAAGGTCAGTTGTTGAAAGAAGTAGTTTCTCACAATTATTCTTCTTAATACTAATGCTAATCTTTATTCCACTTATTGCTTTAGTTATTTTCTTTATCTATGCTAAAGAAAAAAAGAAAGTTAAGAAAGTAAGGAAAGAAGATAGACATAAATATACTGATTTGTTAACAGGACTTAAAAATAGAAATTTCTTAAATAAGAAAGTACCAGAGTGGGAAGCTAGTAAAATATATCCACAAGCAATAGTAATGATTGATTTAAATAATATTAAATATGTTAATGATAACTATGGTCATGAAGAAGGAGATAATGTTATCATTAAAGCAGCATCAATTCTTGTTAATTCACAACTAGAAAATACAGAAATTATTAGAACTGATGGAAATGAATTTTTAATCTATCTAGTAGGTTACAGTGAAAAACAAGTTGCAACGTATACTTTAAAATTAGAGAAAGAAATGAAATCACTTCCCCATGAATTTGGAGCTTGTGTTGGTTATAGTATGATTTTTGATGAGATTAAAAGTTTAGATGATGCTATTAATGAGGCAACACTAGAAATGATGACAAAGAAACAAAACTTGAAATAGGAGGAATTATGCGAGCTAGTAGGGAATTTGTTAGAAAGGTTATTAGAATAATAAGAAGGCCAGATATGCGAATACTACCAGGTCAACTAGCCTTCTTTTTAGTTCTTTCAATGATTCCCTTAATTGCCTTAGTAGGTACGATTGGGAGTAATCTAGGACTTAGTATTGCTTCCTTTAAAACAGCATTAGAGTCGACTGTTCCTGATGCAGTAATCACAACCCTTTTTCCTAGTGATATTACGAAAGGACTTAATTTTAATGTAACAGTTTTCTTTATTGCTGCCTTTGTTTTAGCTAGTAATGGTGCTTATTCCTTAATCACTACTTCTAATAGAATTTATGATGTAGAAGATAATAGTGAAATTAGAAGAAGAGGAAAAGCTATTGTTCTAACCTTTATTATGGTAAGTTTGTTATTTTTCTTGATTTTAGTACCTGTTTTTGGAGATACTTTAATATCATTAGCACAAATTAATCTTCATAATGAAAAATTAGCCAATTTTATTAGAAATATTTATCGTTTAGGAAAGTATCCTTTTTCACTATTTTTACTATATTTTAACATAAAGTTAATGTATATCTTGGCCCCTGATAAAGAAATGACTTCCAAAGAAGTTAGACCAGGAGCGATGTTTACAGCAATATTTTGGTTGATTAGTTCGAAGATTTATGCCTTCTACGTTGAATATTTTTCACACTATGATTTATTTTATGGAAGTATGTCTAACCTATTAGTATTACTATTCTGGGTTTATATTTTAGCTTATATATTTACACTTGGTATGAGTCTTAATCAAGCAAGAATTATTCAAGAAACAATCGAATTAAAAAGAAGTGATTTTTTTAAGAAGAAAAATCAAGATATCTCGTAAAATATTCATCAAAGGTTAGGTTACTAACCTTTATTTTTTTTGCTAATTTAATTCCTACAAAACGATAGTGCCAAGATTCAAATTGGTAACCAGTGATTGTTTCTTTTCCTTCAGGATATCTTAAAATAAAACCATACTTATAAGAATTATCTAACATCCATTGATATTCTTTAGTATTAGTAAAACCTTCAAAAGAATTGATAGAATCATCCACATCAACAACTAAACCAGTCTGGTGATCAGAAAAACCAGGTCTTGCTGAATAAGTATCAGCTTTACTGACTCCATCATTTTCCACATACTTATCATATAATCTTTTCTGATAAGTATAACCACGATAAGCAGAAATAGCTCTAATAGTAAAACCTTCTTCTTTAGCTTTATCAACTAATTTGTAAAAATTATCCTTTGCTTCCTTAACTAAATAAATACCTTTTCTAGCATAAGGTGCTTCTAACTCCACTAAATTACTAGGAACAAAATCTTCACTTAAATAATTATATTTATTAACTAAACAATAGAAAGTATTAGTAAGTTTAGCTTCTTTAGTATTAGTATAAAATGGTAAGTCAAGATTGAGATTAACTCTTGTAACAATATCTTCTACAGTTAAATTATTATTTAACTTTTGATAATCTTGATATCTTTTAATATTATTATTTTTATAATAGGGAAGACATTTAGCTTCTTCGATGAAACTCTTCTTATATTTTACTTCTTTTTTAATAGGTTTATTAAAGAAGAATCCTGAAACACTGATTAAAGCAACAATTAAAATAAAAACGGGAAATAACTTTTTCATAAAATCACCACTACTATATTATAAGAAAAAAGGAAAATAATAATTCATAAAATATATAATAACACATAATTTTTAACAAGGAGTGATTTGTTTAATGAAGAAACTAGTAGTAAGCTTTTTTATTCTCGTACTTTTTTGTCCCCTTATGGTAAAAGCAGAAGATTTGTCATTAATTCCTAATGCTAAGAGTGGTGTATTAATGGAAGAATCTACGGGTAAGATTATATTTGAAAAGAATAAGGATGAGAAAGTAGCAGTTGCTTCTATGACTAAGATGGTTGCTCAAATTTTAATATTAGAAGCGATTGAAAAAGGACAGATTAAATGGACTGATAAAGTAACAGCATCTGCTAATGCTTCCAGTATGGGTGGAAGTCAGATTTTCTTATCAACAGGAGAAGTATTAACAGTAGAAGAAATGATGAAAGGTATTTCTATGGCCAGTGCTAATGATGCAACCGTTGCAATGGCTGAATTTTTAAAAGGAACCGAAATAGATTTTGTTAAAGAAATGAACAAGAAAGTAAAATCTTTAGGACTTAAAAATACCCAGTTTAAAAACTGTACAGGTCTTGATGAAGAAGGACATTATTCTACGGCTTATGATATGGCAATTATTGCAAAAGAGTTATTAAAACATGAAGAGATACTAAAGTTTTCTTCTAAATATGAAGATTATTTAAGAGTAAATACCCCTAATAAGTTTTGGTTAGTTAATACTAATAAACTAGTAAGATTTTATGAAGGTGCAGACGGTTTAAAGACGGGACATACTGATGCAGCTAAATATTGTTTAGCAGCAACTGCTAAGAAAAATGATATGCGACTAATAGCTATTGTTTTAGGAGAAGAAGTATCTAAGGTTAGAAATAGTGAAACAATGGCTTTACTAGATTATGGTTTTAATACTTATCAAGTACAAATAATAAAGAAGAAAAATGAAATAGTAAAGACTGAAAATATAGAAAAAGCTAGTACTAAGAAAATAGAATATGTTCCAGTTACTGATATTGGTATTTTATCTAAAAAAGGTGATACTAAGAAAAAGTATAGTTATGATATTAAAATAACTAAGAATAAATTACCTTTAACTAAAGGAGAAATAGTAGGAAAAATAAAAATCAAAGATGGTAATACTGTTGTAGGAGAAAAAGATATAACAGTTAAGCAATCAACTAAGAAATTATCTTATCTAACCCTTCTTAGAAATACAATCTATGATATAGCAAGTGGTAATATATCAGTTAAATAAAAGCCTCAGAAATGATGCTTTTAATAATGTTGTATGTTCTTAAATGATGATATAATAATTTTTAGTAGGAGTGATTGAAGTGGGAAAAATAGCAAATATGTTATATATGATAGACTTACTTAATACTGGAAATATTTATACATTAAAAGAGCTATCAGAATTGAAAGATAATTATCTCAATAACTACGAAAAAGATATTACTCTAAAGTCTGGTGATGATTTATGAAAAATAAAAATAATATACTTCCTTTTGCTATAATTTTTATAACTGTTTTCCTAATAGCTACTTTAATATTGCATTTAGTAAATATAAGACTAAGATTGTGGGTGATTATTCTTTTAAGTGTTATAGCTATTATAAGTTTTATAATTGGAATAATTCAAAAGATTAGGTTACTTTCAAATGATAAAAAGAAACCTTTAATTATTATCACTATCTTAATAGTTTTACTTAGTTTACTTTTTTCACCCTACATTATTCTTATTTTAGCATTTAGTTATAAACCAGAACATACTGTAACATTAGATGATAAAAAATATGTAGCAGTTGTTACTTCATTTTTACATGTTGATGTTGATTATTATGACTATTATGGATTTCTATTGATGGGAACCAAAGTAAGAGTGCATGGTGATTTTGGAAAAGGTGGTTATGACCCTTTCACTAATCCAAATATTTCCGATAGTGTTACTTATACCTATTACGATGATACTGGAAAAATAAAAACAAAAAGAATAGAAACATTTGTTAAAGATAAAAATGGTAAAGTAATAGATAAAAATAATTATAATATAGATACTAATAAAACTAATAGTTCTACTGATTATCTATTACCAGAAGATGAAGAAGTATTATATGAAAATAAATTTAATAACACCATTTTAAGAATTGGTAAAGTAGATAATGTATTAGGACAAAATATGTTAGTAAATATTCTAAGAAGTAAAGACAATGGTAAAAACTTTTATGTTATATCAGATGATGTAATTCAAGTTAGTAATGAAGCAAAATTCTTATTTTTAAATGAAAACTTAGGATTTATAGCTAATACAGGTAAAATTTATTTAGATGATAATAAAACTAGTTTATATGTTACTAATAATGGAGGTAAAACTTTTCTAAGTTCTAAATTTAATTATACAAATGAAGATGTTTCTTATCTAACAATAAAAAGTATGCCTTATTATGATAATAATACTTTAATATTAAAATGTTTTATAGATGATGGTAAAGAGTTAACATTTATTAGTAATGATAATGGACTTAATTGGAATAATACTATTCACAAATATTAACTTCTATACTATAATTAAATAAAATACAGAATAGGAGTTGATTATATGAGAAATGTCACAATACTTGGAGGAGGAGTCTTAGGAAGCCAGATAGCTTTTCAGACAGCTTATTCAGGATTTAATGTAACTATTTATCTTAGAAGTGAAGGAAGTATCGAAAGATGTAAACCCAAACTAGCTAAACTAAAAGAAAATTATATAAATGCTATTAATTTAATGGCTAAAGATAAATCTTATGCAACTTGGTGTAATGGTATTGCTTCCATAGATGAATTTGATAAAGATACTTGTTTGAAAAAAGTAGAGGAAGCCGCTAACAATATTAAACTAGAACTAGATTTAGAAAAAGCAGTAGCAGATGCTGATTTAGTTATTGAATCAATGAGTGAAGTGTTTGAAGCTAAGAAAGAACTATTTATAAAACTAGCACCACTTCTTCCTAGTAAAACAATACTAGTAACTAACTCTTCTACTATGTTACCAAGTCACCTTGCTAAATATACAAAAAGAGAAGAAAAATTCTTAGCTCTTCATTTTGCTAACTCTATTTGGAAAAATAATATAGCAGAAGTAATGAAACAAAGTAAAACTAAAGAAGAATACTTTAATATTATTTTAAAATTTGCTAAAGATATTAAAATGTTACCTTTACCAGTAAGAAAAGAAAAATCAGGTTATTTACTAAACTCAATGTTAATACCATTTTTGTTTTCTGCTCTTGACCTTGTTGTAAATGAAATATCAGATCCAGCTAGTATTGATAAAGCTTGGACTGTTGGAACAGGTGCACCTGAAGGACCATTTAAAATACTAGATACAGTAGGGTTAAAAACTGCTTATGATATAGTAGAAATGTATGTAAAGATACCATCATTTCTAGCACCTTATAACTTCAAAGGAATGCATAAGTTATTAAAACAATATATAGATGAAGGAAAACTAGGAGTTGCTAGTGGGGAAGGATTCTATAAATATGAAAAGTAGGTAGCAATACCTATTTTTATTTGATACAATATAAATAAAATAAAGGAGTGATAAAATTGAAAATATTTTCCTATGTAGATGAAAAAGCAAAAAAGTATGGCAATAATTATCAACCATTAAAAGATTCTATATTAATAATAATATCTAATTTTTTAATCCTCTTACTTATTGCATTTATTTCCTTTTTCCTTAATAATGAAAAAATATTATTAATTGGTTTATTGCTAGATTGTGTAATTGTTATTTTAGAAGTTATCAACTTTACTAGTAAAAGGAACATTGATTTATCATGTTTAATTCTTAAAGAAGGAAAATTACTTATTATAAAAGTAAATCCTTTAGCAAAGAAAAAAGACCTTGATATATTAATTACTAACTATAATAAAGAAAACTTAAAGAAAAATAAAAAATTAGTATTACTCTTAAAAGATGAAAATTTTATTAATTATCTTTTGAAGAATAGTAGCAACATTTATCAGTTTGAAATAGTAGAAATAGCTGATATTTATCAGAAAAAATTAACTAATAAAAAAATAGAAATAACTTGTGATTTATATAATTTAAGATATAAAGTAATTAAAAAGAATTGCAGAATAACTATATTAAATGCTTATACAAGACAAACAGAGATATATAAATATATCAAAGATTATAACAATAAAACTATATATAAAATAGATAAAGAGAATGAAGAAAAATTAAAAGAAGCCTATAAGAAAAATATTAGTGATTTTAAGTTTTGGTTAATAACTAGTTTTGTCTTCTATCTATTTATCCTTATTTTTAAAATAATGATACCATATATTGCAACAATACCATTTTATGCTTTAACAATAACCTTTGTTCTTGTTTTATCATGTTATGATAGAACAGTAGATACTAATTATGGAGGTAGTAAAGAACCTCAGATATATATTAAATTAGCTATAGCATTATTTATGATTAGTTTATTATCAATTATATAAGGAGGAGAAATGAAAGAAAAAATTATAGCTAGTAGTTTATTAATAGTTTTAGTAATAAGTGTATTTATATCTAAAACATGTTTAAAAAAAGATATAAAAGAAACAAAAGGAGTAGAAGTAGTACCAACTATGCAAGATGTTATTACAAGTGATAGTAGTTGGTGCCCAACTTTTCAGTTAATATTTAATGATTTAAAAAATGACTTAGTAAAACAAGATATTAAATTTAGTAAAAATAATACTTTTCTAGATAATCTTAATAAAGAAGAATTTAAGGAAAGTGATATATCAAATGATTATTACTATAAGATTTATGGTGTTAAAAATATAGAACTTAAGAATAAGATTATTAAAGGTATAAAAGATAAGTTTAATCAGACAAGTGATATTATTGATAAGTTTGATTTTAGTAGTAGTAATCCTAATGAATATTTCTTTTATAGTATGTTATATAAAGAATTTAAATATCCGAAAAAATTTAATATTTTAGGGAAAAGTAGTTTTAATAATAAGTATAATAATATAAAGTATTTTGGAATTAGAGGTGATGATGAAGAATTAGCAAAACAAATTGAAGTCCTTTATTATAAGGATGAAGATGACTTTGCTGTTAAGTTACTTACTACTAGTAATGATGAAATAATAGTAAATAAAAATCCTAAAGGTAAAACTTTTAATGAGATATATAATAATATAATTAATAATTCTAAAGACTATCAGGATAAAGAATTTATAACAGATAGTGATCACTTTAAAATGCCTTATTTAAGTCTTAATGTTTTAAAAGAATATAAAGAATTAGAAGGAGAACAGATAAAGACTAAGGATGGGAATGCTTTAGAAATAGGGACAGCTATTCAAACAATAAAGTTTACTCTTGATGATGTTGGAGGAAAGATAAAAAGTGAAGCTGGTATGGATGTTATGAAGTCATCATTAGATGAAAGGTATTTCTATGTAGATAAGACTTTTGCTATCTTTCTTAAAGAAAAGTCAAAAGATAAGCCATACTTTGCAGCAAGAGTTAATGATATAAGAAAATTTCAATAATATGACTGAAAATTAGTGGTAAAAGTGTTATTAATTTTCAGTAGAAATTAAAACTTAATAAAAAGGTGAAAATAATTTATTACTTAAAAAGTAAGTTTATTGCCCTTTAAGAAAAATTAAATAAAGAACTGACCAGGAGTTAACCTCCTGGTTTTATAATTTAATTATACTAAATTAAGGAGAAAATAGAAATGAAGGTATTATGATGAATATGATAACAATGTTTTTCTTATAAAAAAGAAGTTTATCTGGATGAGTAAAGATTATTCTTATTCCAAGGAAAAAGAAAAAATGTGAAAATACGCATCAAAAACATATTGAAAAAATGTGATTTCATATTATTATGGTAAAAAACAGGTAATATTTCATGGTAAATAATAATTATGAAAATATATAAGCTATAGACATACGAAAACCCGTATGCTCTACTATTATAAAAATGTGATAATATATATTTGAGATGGAAAAAATATTTTAGAAAGGATGATGCTTAGATACAAAAGGAAGGAAAGAATATAGCAAGTCTAAAATCAGGTATAGTATTACAATACCAGTTAATGTTAAACACTGGTATGGAGTTAAAAATGATTTATACTTTAGGTATATAGTTATTAAAGTACCTGGTGAAAATACATCTAATGAATGGTGTGAATCAGCAAGAAGAATATGTTAAATTAAAATAGTAGGAGGTTTTATATGAAAAATGAAATAATTTTATTTGAAAATCAAAATGTTAAATTAGAAGTTAATATGAAGGATGAGACTGTGTGGCTATCTTTAGAACAGTTGGCAACTTTGTTTGATAGAGATAGAACGGTAATAAAAAGACATATTAATAATATTTTTAAAGAAGAAGAGTTAGATGCAAATGAGGTATGTGCAAAATTTGCACATACCACAGCTCATGGAGCATTAGCAAGTAAAACTCAAACTAGAGAAATAGATTATTATAATCTTGATGTAATAATTAGTGTTGGTTATCGTGTTAAGTCACAAAATGGTATTATCTTTAGAAAATGGGCAAGTAAAATACTAAAAGACTATATGTTACAAGGCTATGCAGTTAATCAGAAAAGATTAGAGTATCTAGAGAAAACAGTTAAACTTATAGATATTGCTAATAGAATAGATGAAAACTTAAATAATAGTGATGCCCAAGAAATTCTAAAGGTAATAGGAAACTATTCAAAAGCACTTGATCTTTTAGATGACTATGACCATAGAACATTATTAAAGCCTAAAGGAAATAATAGTAAAAACCAAATAAAATATGAAGATTGTTTAGATGTAATTAATAAATTAAGATTCAATCAAGAAAGTAGCCTCTTTGCTATTGAAAGAAATAATGGTCTAGAAGCAATAATAAATAATATTTATCAAACATTTGATAATAATGACGTTTATAAAAGTATAGAAGAAAAAGCCTCTAACTTCTTATATATGATTGTTAAAAACCATGTTTTTATAGATGGTAATAAAAGAATAGCAGCAACCCTATTTATCTATTTCCTAAATTACTATGATATTCTATATAAAAACGATAAACAAGTTATTGATAATAATACACTTACTGCTTTAACACTACTTATTGCAGAATCAAATCCAAAAGAAAAAGAAGTTATAATTGATTTAGTTATGAATTTTTTAAACTAGATAACATTTAAAAACTAGTCATATGATTAAGTATAAATATTAGGAGAACGATTAAAAATGAATAATAAAGAAAAAGCAAGAGAATTCTGTTTAGAAGTAAAGAAACTAGCAAAAAAGTATGGTTTACCATTTTTTATTGTTACTGATGGTGCATCTCTTACTAGTAATAATAATTGTAGTGCTGTAAAAAATGCAAGAGATGCACATATTAAATGGGAAAAAGAAAATGGCTATGATCCTTTTGAAGATTGGGGAAAAGAAAAATAGGCGATAATAAAATTAATTGAGATTTTTCATATAAAGCTACCTTGTAAAAAAAGATAGCTTTTTTTCCCTTTTTGTAGTATAATAAACGACAAAAAAGAAGGGGATATTATGGAAAACATAACTATGTTAGATATGAAAGCTAATGATATGTTATCAAAATTTAATAAAGAAGAATTAGAAGAACTAAGAAAAAATATCAAAAATTCTACTTTACCATATAGAGAACATTTAGGGTTTGGTTTTACGGATACCTTTGGAGTAGAAATAGAATATGAAAACTTATCTCGCGATATGGTGGATAGATATATTCTCAATAATCATCGTGGCTATACATCTGGCAGTGATGAAACAGTTCCAACAGGTGGAGAAATAGATTCGTATATCTTAGTAGATAAAAAGGAAGATTGGAAAGAACTACAACAAATTTGCTTTTTTTTAACTGAAAATGATGTAGTAACAAGTGAAAATGCAGGAGGGCATATTCATGTTGGAAGTCATATTTTAGAAAACAATTTAAATTATTGGCGACAATTTCTCAAAACTTATATGCTATATGAAAAAGAATTACTAGAATTTTTTAAAGGTGAGTATAGTAAGATGCGTTTATCATCAGGAAGATATGCTTTCCCAATTGCTAAGATTTTATATCAAGATTTGGCAGCATTAAATAATACACTTTGTTTTTCTGATTTGTATGATGAAATATTCCTAAAAGATAGAAATGTAGCAGTTAATTTTAAAAATATAAAACGTAGTGTATATAAACCATATCCTGGAAGTACTATAGAATTTAGAAGTCCTAATGGAACAAGTAAAGAAATTATCTGGCAAAACAATATAAATACAGCTGTAAAACTTTTTAAAGCACCTGTTAAAGGTATGATTGATGAAGAGTATCTTGATTATCGACTTAGAGAAGAATTACCAACTGAATCGTCATATACAAACGCTTTAGAACTTGTTGATACTATATTTGATAATAATTTAGATAAAATCTACTTTTTAAAACAATATAATAAAGATTTTAATTTTAAAGAAGAAAAAAGTAGAGGTTTAATTAAAAGTAAATTTTAGAAAGAAGGAATAAATATGAAACCAGAAAACGGAATAAATCTTAATAAATTTGATTATTTTCCATTAGAATAATATGTACGTAGAATTAAGGTTGAAGATTATGTATTAGAACATATGGAAGAAACAAATAAAGGATTTGATGAGTATTTATCAACGCTTGCTAGATTGATGATTATACAAAAATTTATTATTTTTTAGATGCAATAAGTCAAGAAATAATTTCTTCTCATCAAATGTAGAAACATCATATAAAAAATAAAGATATATTAGAAAATGATTTGTTTTTTTCTTCCTTAAATGTAAGTTATGCCAATATTAAGAGAGTTCATAGTATTATTATGAAAGATAACACTGACTATCGTAAAAATGAAGTACGAGTTAGTTCACTAGTAAATGATGAAGAAAAAATATTTTGGTATGGAGCAAAACCAGAAGATGTAAAACCATTTATGGATGATTTTATTAAGTTTTATAAAACTAAATCTTTATCCGTAATTGATAGTAATCCATTTTTAAAAAGTGCTTTAGCACACTTACTATTTGTAAGAATTCATCCATTTAGTGATGGCAATGGTAGAACAGCACGAATGATTTATAATATGAAACTTACAGAAAGAATTAATAATGTATATGGAATGAATTTAAAAATTTGTCCTTTAAATATTTCGCAAAGTATTCTTATTAATCAACCTACATATGCTAGAAGAATTAATGATATTTATTTTGATCTTGAGCATGATAGTAATGACGAAATAAATAGATGGTTTGACTTTATTTTAAATATGACAGATGAACAGTTATACTTTAATACTAACCGATTACCTAGGCTTAAAAAAATAGCTTCATTAGATGCTAACGTTAAAAAAATACCAAGTGAAGAGATGAAAAAGGAAGTCAAAAAAATTAAAGTGCTTAAATAGCAATTTACTAAACTTTAACAATTTGATAAAATAAATCATATAGAGTATGGTGATTTATGATGAAGAATAAAAAAGGTTTTACATTAGTTGAATTACTTGCAACTATTATAATTATGGGACTAATTACAGTAATGGTTACTCCCTCAATCATTAAGTTGCAAGATAATAACAAGACAAAACAATTTCAAATGTATGCAAAAAGTTTAGTAGAAGCAGCTAAAGTCTACGTTCAAAAAGAAGGGGAAGATATTACTCCTCTTGGTGTAGACGCTTGGCAAGGATGTATTGAAATCAGTTATCAGGAGTTAGCTAATAGTGATTTAGTTAAGTCTTATGATGATAAAGATTATGATTGTTCAGGTTCTAAGATTCGTTATACTAAGACCAAAAGTAGTGGTAAGTATACTTATCATTTAGTATGTAATTCAAAAGTGAGTAAAAAGAAAAATTATAACTTAAATACTATTCCTAATAGCGCTTGTAGTGTAGTATCATTAACTTGTACTCCAGGTGAGAATGCTGTTACTAAAATTACTAGTAAAGCTAATAGAGAAAGTTTAGATTATAATAGTGCTAATGCTACTCAAAAAAAGGAAGCATGGACCTATTCAAAGAGTGCTACAACTCAACTTAAAGCTAATACTGAATATAGATATATTGGACAAAATCCAAATAATTATATAAAATTTAATAATGAAATTTGGAGAATCATTGGAGTTTTTGAAACTGATGACGGTACTGGAAAATATGAAAAGAGACTAAAAATAATCAGAAATGAATCGATAGGAAATTATTCGTGGGACAATAAAGATACTACTACTGGAGCAGAATCTACTTATGGTAAAAATAATTGGTCAGATGCGAGACTTAATTATTTACTGAATCCAAGTCACGATGGTGAAACTGGTGGAAGCTTATATTGGAATAGAAAAAGTGGTACTTGCTATAATGGACAAAATAATGCGACAACAGCATGTAACTTTACTTCAATAGGTTTAACAGAACAAGCTAGGGCGATGATAGGAAATGCTAAGTGGTATCTAGGAGGAAGTAGTACGTACAATGACGTTACTCCATCAATGTATTATACAAGAGAAAGAGGAACAGAAGTATATAGTGGACGAAGTACTAACTGGATAGGAAAAGTAGGACTTATTTATCCATCTGATTATGGCTTTGCCACTAGTGGTGGTAGTACAACAAATCGAGCTAGTTGTATGGCAAAAGAAATATATAATTGGGATAGTAGTTCTTATAGTGACTGTAAAAATAATGATTGGTTAGTTAATAGTAATTATTACTGGACACTTACAACTTATTCAGCTCGTAGTGAAAGTGGTTTGATTATTCGTCCTACTGCTTACATTGGATATTATCTTATTTATAGTCCTGATACGGCAGTCAGACCAGTAGTTTATTTAAAATCATCAGTGGCATTTAGTGGAGGCGACGGTAGTAGTTCATCACCTTATATTATCGATGATTGTGAGGAGTGATAAAATATGGAATTATTAGCACCAGCAGGAAATAAGGAAAGTTTAATAGCAGCAATTAATAATGGTGCAGATGCTATTTATTTATCAGGAAAAAAATTTGGAGCAAGGGCATATGCTCTTAATTTTTCTTTAGAAGAAATAAAAGAAGCCATAAGAATTGGAAAAATTTATGGCGTTAAAATTTATGTAACAATGAACACATTAGTAAAAGAAAATGAAGTAGAAGAGTTTCTAGACCAAGTAGAATTTCTATATGTTAATGGAGTAGATGCTATTTTAATGCAGGACTTTGGAATGATTTGTTTATGTCTTAAGAAATTTCCTAATCTTGAGATCCATGCTTCTACGCAAGCACACAATGTTTCCAAAGAAGGAATTGATTTTCTCTACAATTTAGGAGTTAAAAGAGTAGTATTACCAAGAGAAATGTCCATTGAAGAGATAAAACAGATTAACACACCAGTCGAGAAGGAAGTATTTGTTCATGGAGCCCTTTGCGTAAGTTACTCTGGTAGATGTTTAATGTCACAAGTATTAGGTGGTAGAAGTGGTAATAGGGGAGAATGTGCAGGATGCTGTCGTTTTCCTTGGAAATTATTTAAAGATAATAGGCTAATTAATGAAGGTTATCTTCTTTCTATGAAAGAGTTAAATCTAAGTGAAGATATTCTAAAATTAACACCTTATGTAGATAGTTTAAAAATAGAAGGAAGAATGAAAAGTCCTAGCTATGTTTCTTTTATCACTAACTATTATCGCAAGATACTTAATGAAGAAAATATTACAAAAACAGAAAAAGAGAACTTACAAAGTCTATTTTATCGTGGTTTTACTAAAGGACATTTACTAGCTAGTAATGATTTAATAAATAAAACTTCTCCTAATCATATAGGACTACCTATTGGTAAAGTTTTAGAAGTTACTGATGATAAGATAATTATCCTATTGGATAGAGAACTGAATCAAGAAGATGGTATTAGATTCTTAGAAAGTGGTAAAGGAATGATAGTTAATTATCTTTATGATATGAAAGGAAACTTAATATCTAAAGGTAATGCTATGCAAAAGATAATACTTGATAATAAGATAGGTCTTACTTCTTTAGATACAGTATCTTTAACTACTAATCATAAATTAATGACTACTTTTGATACTATTACTAAAAAAGTACCAATTAAGATTAAAGTAACTGCTAAGAAAAATAGACCATTTGAAATAATATTTATTAAAGATAATATTGAAGTAAAAGAACAGGGAAATATAGTAGAACAAGCAAGAAATGCTGCTGTTACTAAAGAAAGACTTATTTTACAAGTTGAAAAGTTAGGTAATACTCCTTTTAATTCTAAAAACATTGAAGTAGAAATGGATGATGATGTATTTATTCCCATGACGGAGATTAATGTTATTAGAAGAACATTAACTGAAAGATTAATTGGTAAGTTAAGAATGAATTTTAAAGATTCAATTACTAACAGAGCTAAGTTAGATTATATAAATGTAGATAATGTTGATATCAATACTTATAAGGAAATACCAGCTTGTCAGTTTGAACTGAAGGAAAAATCTGGCATTATTCACGAGATTATTGATGGTAGAGAAAAAGATTTTATAGCAGCTAGTAGTTGCAATATTACTAATTCTTATACAGCTTATTTTTTAGCTTATTATGGTTACAAAGGAGTTACTTTATCAACAGAATTAACAGATAATGAACTCAATATTTTAGCTAGTAAAATAAAAGAAAAGACAAATATAACTTTATTTGTGGAAAATAATATTAGTAATGAAGTAATGACTATTAAAGGTAATATTTTAGCAATAGATAGTACTAATAAATATTATTTAGAAGATCCTAAAGGAAGAAAATTTAAAGTTAAATATGATGGTAGATTAACACATATTTATTCGCCTTATAAAATAGATAGAAATGAAAGAAATATTAATAATGTAGAATTTGTTGGTAATAATAATTAGTGTTCAGATTATGAACACTTTTTAAGTGTTGTTAAAAGTCAAATATTATGATATTATTAAAATGTCAAGAATACTGATAAAAATAGAAAGTAGGTGTTTAGTATGTATCAATTCTCTAAAGTTAACAAACAATTAACCTGGGGGGGG